>Ga0209230_10000111_pt1 | contig 29710 bp, 37 predicted proteins | sample LakOntMetagenome_FD_187467 | JGI IMG/M metagenome (GOLD analysis project Ga0209230, IMG submission 187467) | Freshwater and sediment microbial communities from Lake Ontario - Sta 18 epilimnion Metagenome (SPAdes) (version 2) | ecosystem: Environmental > Aquatic > Freshwater > Lentic | place... | reverse complement strand
TATATGTGGGGTGGTGGCTGCATATATTGCTGGTAAGGGTGTGGGTAGTATGTGGTACTATTTGGAGGTGGGCCTGGCGGAGGTGGGAGGGGCGGGAGGGGTGCGAGAGGAGCGTGACCTGGAGGGTACGACGGATGTGTGTTTGGAGCCGCAGGGTCAATGTGCCGCCTGTACATCTGCTGCATGCCGATCGAATGGAGCATCATCTTCGAATGCTCGATCAAAGTCGCCGGCGTGCTTCCATTAAAGTCCAAATTCGATATGAAGGCGTGCCGCAATAACCGGATCGTCAAGTTCTTTCCGAAAATCTTGGCGAATATCCGATTCGCATACCGGATATAACTGTTTTTTATGACGTACGGCTTGCCCTGTTCGTCGACAAAGAGGTATGCGCGCGGCTGGGTCGATAAACTCGCGCGAATGACATTCAATAACGCATCTGGAATCTCACGCTCGAACCGCCCATACTTCTTGGACGTTTTATATGCATTCAGAACGAGCTGGCCCGTCCCATTTGGCTGCATAACGATAAAGTTCGCGACGCCTTGATCGGTCGAAGGAGGTTGCTTTTCAACGACCTTCAAAACGCCGAAATCTGCGCGTAGAGGTTCGATGAGCGTATACATGGCCAGCATGAGATGTTCAGATGAGCCATACCTCGAATACGCCAGCTCACGTTCTTTCATCACGATATCTTTCCATGGAACCCAGTTCGCGCGTTCGCGATCTGAAGGTTCGGCCGATGCGATCTGATCGAATATCAATTTATCGAGCGTTTTGAATCTCGTATTCCATTCTTCCAGGGCTTCAGGGTATGTCTCCTTGAGGCCCGGCACATGTTTGAAAAGACCTTTGATCGATGAGACAAAAGCCTTTTTTGTCTGGTCGTTCGTATATGCAGCCTCAATACGTGCATAAGCTGCGCGGGGGTACTTGACGAGATCCTCAAGCGGACGTCGGTCGGAGAGTTTCTGAAGAACGCTCAAATTGCGGGTATACTGGTCTTTCGTCGCGGTCGATAAGTCCGCGTCGAGAATAGCGCGAATCCAGGGGTGCGTTACACTCTGGGCTCGCGGAGCTTGTGTGATCGGAGCAGCGGGATCGCCGCTTGTCATGCAATGTAAACACGAAAAATAAACGGGAATGCAACTCGTTCAAATCATTAAATCGATCCTGCCGCATCGACGCCAACGACAGTTCCGCTGGCATCTTGAAGAAGGATGAATGCTGGGCCGGCCGGAAGTGCCGATTTGTCGGTGGCATTGCGCGTTACGACTTGGACGCCAGGGTAGAGATCAGCGAACATCGTGCTCCCGACGATATCTGCAGCTTTCTCGCCCTTCACGATACCTGAAACGTTCGGAATATCGCCCTTGAGCTGACGCTTCGAAGAGGACGTGCCGCTGCCAATACCGATACTTCCAAGCTTCCCTCCGCTCATGTACCATACGAGCGCGACGCTGACGATACATGCACACATCCCCATAGCGGCAATGAGAACAACAATCATCTTTGCCTGTATATAATATAATCACCCCAGTTTTTTTTCTTATAATATAAGAGCATGATACATGTATCTCGCACTGCTCTCCTCATCGCCGTCGTCCTCATAGCACTTGTCATTCTGCTGATGCAACGCAAGGAAGGCGCTACGGCAGCAGGCTCAGGATGTTACCGGTCGCTTGGGAAGTATATTGACGAGTCAAGCAAGTACGAGACGTGGGGGGGGGTGGGTCCTCCTCTCGACCCAAAACAATGTAATGGAATGGAGGTGGGGTACGGGAAAAAATGCTACAAATCAGATGGAAACAAATGGAAAGAATCTAAAGGCAAAACGCCACAAAGTGGGAAATGCGTTTCATGGGTCAAGAAAGTCGATTGGAAAGCATCGCCAAACGCCAAGAACCGGTTCCCTGTCTATGGATCATACAAGAAGTCTTCAGGGATATGGAAAGGAGGGGAACTTGAAAATGTAAACTATGGCGTGACGGTCAAGGAGTGTGGCGCCAAGTGTGATGCAAACACTGCATGCACGGGATTCACATTCGCCAAACCCAAGGGAGGCACAGAGACGTTCGATTGCTGGCTGAGGAACAATGCCAATACGAACATCGACAAGAAGGACAAGACGTGGTACTCGTACGATAAAAATGCCGGTGGCGTCACTGCGGCAACGGGTGGTGAACCAAAATCTGCAGTCGAGCTCTGGGAACATGGCGATTTTGTTTCCGGGACCAGTAAGGGCTTTGATGAGGGCGAGGTTCCTGATCTATTTGAATGGACCGACAAAGCGAGCGCGATCAAGGTGAAGCCGGGGTACAAGGTGGATGTATTCGATTACAAAGAATATAATGCCGGCAGGGCAGGTGCAGCATACGCGACAATTCCGGAAGGGAATCACGTCCTGTGGAATGATAATATCAAGGCACTGAATCCTCCCAAAGGCTCAAATCAAGGATGGTCTGATCAGATTGCATCGATGAAAGTAAAGAAAGTCTAAATAAAAAATAAAATCTGTACATATATAATAAGCAAGATGATGTCGTATCTCCAGACGTTCCCTGGCTTCCTCGTCTTCATGGCCGTCGTGTGTCTCCTATTCAACCTCTTCGAGAAACGTATTTGTGGCATGCTGGGCTCTGGGGGCAAGGAGACGTGCGAGACCGTCGGCGATTATGCGGTTCCTGCAGCGACGTTCTCGGGGTGCGTCGCGCTCATGTGTCTTTTCTTGTCGATGATGGGTATGGGTCACGCAATGGGCGGCATGGGCATGGGGGGTATGGGTGGTGGGTATGGTGGCATGGGAGGGTACGGCGGCGGGTACGGCGGCGGGTACGGCTACTGATCGATCCGTGAGAGCCACGCAATGCACGCTTCGTGGTCCGCATTGTGGTCCCAATGTCCTGCAATGTGCGCGAGCTCATGCAAAATAATCTGAAATAATGTATCGCGACGTCGAGATTCGGTCGTATTAATTCCGTCTTCGCCAGTCTCGATATAAGAAAAAGTAGGCAATTCAATAAAAATAAATTGTCCCTGGGCGTATGCGCGTACATCGTAGCCGCCCAGTGGTTTCTGAACGATTCTCGAGACGTTATCGCTTGGAAGCAGACATTTCTTTAATTTACGTACTTCAGATTCGCGTCCCGGCCAGATTCGAGATGTCAATTTTGCGGCCAGTGCATCGCACCGCTTCGACAAGTACACGAGGCGATCAGCGACGAGTGCGCGGACATTCTCAGGATCAGATTTCAGCATATAATGGATCTTGGAATTGCGCAGTTGAACGGGTTCCCAGATCGTCGTTGGCATGTGATAAAATGTCCGTGCGATACGACCGAATGAGTATAAAAGAAGCGGCGGCGATCCAAATATATCGAGCAGCCAGCTGAGCATTTCTATAATAGACCATGAAAAAAATGTTGGTATTACAATAGAATCCTACCAAGAATGTCGAATAGTGGCGATTCTAGCATGATACTGGTCGTTGTCATGCTGGGATGCTGCTCGCTCGTATCTAGCGGAGGTCTTGGAGTCGCATATTGGCAAGGCTATTTATGCAAATGGTTCCCTGATATGACTTTCCTGTGTACCGGCGCAACAACAGAGACTCCCACACCGACGCCAACACCGACAGTGACAGCGACGCCAACAGCTACACCTGACCCTGCATCTAAAAATACGACCGCATGTGATGCCGCAAAGAAGAAATGCGATTCTAAAAAAGGCAAATCGAGAGAATCGTGTTTGAAATCTGCGAAGAAGAAGTGTTAGTTTTAATCTAAAAATCTAAAACGACACTTAAGCAAGATGAATATATCTATAAAGAATATAATGGACCTCGCTGCATTTTTCGCATCGGCACAGACTTCTCCGCCTACCGCACCTACCGCACCTACTGTACCTACAGCACCTGCCGTCCCCATCGCGGCATGTGATGTACCTGTCCAAACCGCCAAAGTCAAAGTCAAGGCGAAACCAACGAAATCAAGATCCGCCAAAGAGCCAGGCGTCGCCGCGCGAACTACGAAAGTACCTAAAAAGTCACCTGCAAAACCTACCGTCGCAAAGAATTCACCTTCTAGAGATATCGATGCCGACGATGACGCGATCGATCCCGACCCACCCGAAGCCGATTTCGACGAGATTCCCGAAGACGATTCTCAATATGGCGGCGGCGAAGATATTCACGAAATCGATTCTGAGATTGGCGATGATGCGTGCATGGAAGACGAGGATCTCGATGATGAGGCGGGTATGGTAACGTGCGACGTCGATCTCGATACGAGTTATTCGAGGATTGGCGCATGGAAACGACGCGATAAATCCACGTTGCCCTGCCCAGATTTTATCGGGCCGCCACTGGAACCGGACGACGATTCGCATATTCTGTGATGCGTTCAATTCCAGTAAAAAAAGACTCGCCTACAATCATATCAGGATCAATGCCGCCACGCAAGGAGAAGGATCCCCAGCTGACACGTGCCAAGCGCGACGAGTCTGAGATCGATATTGTCGAGCCTGTCGCGCACATCAAGCAGGAAGAAGGGCTTCTTGATGAAGACAATATGCCCTCGCTCGTCGACGATACTGGCGACGAGGTTCTTGAGGACGAAGACGAGGATGGCGAGGATGGCGAGGATGGCGAGTATGGTGACGAAGAGATGGAGATGTACGACCCAACACAAGTCCTCGGCGAGATCTTCGTGACAGAGCAAGGCGAGACGGTCGCTGATATCATGGCTGATATTCGCAATGCTATTGAAAAGGGCGTCAAGGTTCTTTTCAAAATGTCGACGACGCTCGAGACGCTCGCAAAGTCCAAGCGCGTGTAAATAGAGTTTTAAATAATAATTCAAATTTATGGTTTTAGGATTTTTCAGTGAAGAAAAAAAAACACGTGGCGCCACCTGTCAAAACACGTGGCGACACCTGTCAATTGTCTTTTTTCCTTTTCTTTATGTTGCCAGTCCCACCACCACCACTCTCATAATAAATAATAAATCATAATGTCTTTCACGCCAGATCTCGTGTGGATGGCTCGCGCTTTGGATGTCGTGACTGAAGCGACGCCTGGTGATTTGGTTTTATTATTTGACGATGACGATATTGTCGCCGAGGTCTATAAATGCAAGGCAATGTGTGGCGATGGAATCGACTTTATGCATGTGTCATGGACACCAGGCGTATCGTGGCGAGACATCCACGCTGCAATGCATATCAATACGCCACAAGAATATATGAACGCACCCCGGAAATGTTCGTGTATCTCGAGACCTCCGCGCGGCGAATATGCGATTTGTATGATGTCAACGACATACTCGGGACATGAATTGTATGAGGCGCTTCACGATTTCGGCACGATCGGCATGTACTCGCGCGACTTTGATTTCGGCGTTGCGAAGCGTGTACCGACAACGACAACGCCGCGATTCTCGACTTTATCGTCGCCATTCACATCGACGGCATGAGCAATGCGGCGACCATAATACCGACAAGAGCACATACGATCAACAGGACACCCCATCCCCTCAATCGGTTGCCGCGAAAGACAATCTCTGTAAACGATTTCTTCTCAGGAGGCGCTTCAGATAAGTTTGGCGTCACGTCAAGTGATGTCGTCTTTGTAGGGGGCGGAGGCGGCGCTGTATTTGTAAGATCTTGAACTGTTCCGACAAGCGCATCTTGGACATCGTCAACAATTGTCGCGAACGATGTCGGGAGTCCAAGCGACCGTACGAGATCTCCAAGTTGACTTCCTGTTTTCGGCGGCCCGTCGAATTCGTCAGTGTCATCGTTCTCGCCCGTTATTCCCTTTTCGAGATCAGCGAGTCGTTTCTCTTGTGCGGCCATAATGTCCGAACTCTTCACGAGTCCTGGAATCTTATCGCTGTCGAATAAATCGTACCATGCCGTGCCTCCTGAAGTCGGTGCCGCAATGGGATCAAGAGCGCTTCGCGTCGGGAGTGGCGTTGGCGTGGCAGTCACGGGCGCCGGCGTCGCTGTCACGGACGATGCATCGAGAGAGTCGACCGTTTGGAATTCGTCAAGTACGGGCTCGTCGTCGACATACGGATCAAAGTCCATATTCTACAGCTCTAATGTAAAGCGCTAAAATAAAAATTAAAAAATACATGCGCTTAAGGATCGTGCGCATTGGTGTTGAGCATATATATGGAAGGCAAAGATCTCATATTACTGAAATCTTTGCAGTCTTTCTTCGCACACCAGGATAATCTCCAGTCACTCACAGACGCTTTCAATGACGAATCATTATCTCTTCGCGTGATCGATTGGGCATGCACAAACTGGTCGAAAAAGAATAATACGGCCTGGATTGTCTCGGACGAGTGTGGCGAACGAGCATGGAACTTGTTTTTGGAGTACAAGAGCATGCTCAAGAGTTTCAGCAAGAAACTCTTCGACCCATTCAGGCGTCGGGATCGCATCGAGTTTTCCGACAGCGATGGGAATCCGTTGATGACGACCGTAGCGCAACTCAACTTTTTCAGGTGGGCGATCCGTTTCAATGTTCTGGAGTATTGCAAACGTAACCTCCGTGATATCGAACGTGATATGCTCGAGAGCACCAAGGCAGATGCGACGGTCAAGCCGGGACCTGGACCAGGACTGGGCAAACCGCGCCGACGCCAACTCTCGAAAGCCGCGGTCCATTCGTGCACGACAACCAAGCTGCGCGTGAAAATCAATTTCCGGTAAGGTATTTCACGGCTTTGCTGCGTGACCTCCTGCGACTGCGCCGGATTCTGATTCGGTTCGTATATGTGTCGTCTCGTACTTGATGTAAGAACTGAACTACTATTGTATGCATTCACATTTACATAATGGAACTCGCACCAGATCGCAACAACAACAGATCACAGTCCATACATCCGGCGGAGATGCAGTGGAAAAATACGCTTGCCGGGCCAGCTCTGAATCACATCAAAGAACCATCTGAAACCAGTATCGATCCGCCGCGCGATGCACATACGCGAAAAGTCATCGTTGTGCACGCGGAAGAATACATCGAGTCGTCCGCCGGAATCTGGGACGCCGGGAGTTTTTGACGTCTCGACGATTCCGATCCAACGAATATCGTGCTGTAAATGAAACATGAAACGAATCATCATTTTGAACTTCTTCATTTTCTTCTTCCACTCGTTTTCGGTCAGATCGAAGCGTCCAACATTTTGCCACACGATGATCGTCTTATTATAGTTCTCGTCTGTCCGGTCCGGCTGGTTTTTATCCCAAAAAACTGGGTCGGGATCCTCGACGCCATCGTTCCATTCACCGTCTTCAGGCGCATAATTGACTTTTCCGTCTTCCATAGTCATGCTTCGAAGAGGGAAACCATCTTGCTCAAATAAATCATCAAAAAAAACTGCATGTGACTCGTCCGATTTTTCGATTAGATGAGGCGCAATTTTTCCACCAACTTGAACCAATTTGCCACGATCGTCGTGTCGAAACATGATCACTGTGCCATCAGTCTGTGGGACGGCAATCATCTCGGATTATTTTCTTGGTGAGAAATGTATCAAACAGCGTGTCCTTAAGCGTGTTTGTGTGTATGCTTAAGCTTAAGCGTGTTTATTTGATTTTTTTACACGTTGTCAATTAATTATGCGTCTTCCACAAACATAAAGTTTCTTTTGGCTGCTGTGTGAGGAGGTGCCGGGCGCGAGGGGGGCGGCTTGCCGTGCGAGGAGTAGACGGTGTACCCGGCCGCCTTGTACTGTTTCTTGCGTTTCGAAGCTTGAACGTGACATGGACCCCACGCATCGACGATATCGTACACGAGTGGCGGTACGCTGGAATCGCCGCGCATGACTCGGCCGATAGGTTGCGTGATATCGCTGCAAGGAGTCGCGAATATTAAAGAAGTCAATCGAGATTCGTCGAAACCTTCGCCGACCAGCGCATATGTCGCAACGAGAATTCGGGATGTCGGGACGGCCTTCGCGCCGCCCAAGTACGTCGATGCATCAGCTCCTTTTTTGTTCAACAAAGCGCATATATCTTCGCAATGCGCGCGGCGATGCGATAAGATCAAAATATCCCGTCCGAGGAATTCGTCGCCGAGCGCGAGATCCACGATGAAATTCGTTCTGTCGATATTATCTGCCAAGTGACCGAGAAGACCCGCATGGTCCAGGCCGCCAATACGGTTCGTCGGCGCCGGGCGATTGTATGCGTCGCATTTATATGTCAAGGCACGCACGATGACATCGCGCCTCTTGAGTTCCGGAGCCATATACGACAACGGTCCTAAATGATAAAAGATCGTCCGTTCCAATCCATCGCGGCGTCGAGGCGTCGCGGACAAGCCCAAGACGTACGGGAAACTCAGCATTTTCATCGTCGATCCAAAAGCTTTGGCCGCGACGCTGTGGCACTCGTCGTACACGAGAAATCCGAACGCGTCGAACGATGTGTGGCTCCACGGCCGCGAAATGAGAGTTTGGATGAGTGCAATGACGATATCGCCGCTCATATCGCACGTCGCGCCTTGAATTGTTGAGACGCGCGCGTTCGTGAATTGCATGATACGTTGTTTCCATTGCGCGGCCAGCATGACTTTATTGACGATAATCAAAGTTTTCGTCTTGAGAGTCGAGATGATCGAGAGCGCGCATACCGTCTTGCCTCCTCCCGTCCGCAACGAAAGAACCGATCCTCCGTGAGTATATAAAGATTCCAACGTCGCCGCGACGGCTCGAGGTTGATTCATTGATTCTTTCAATGTGCCGTTGAACGTCACATCGATCGGTTGGCCCGGCACCCTCTCGTCGCGGATCTTCGCTTCCGGGAACGACGCGATGGCCCAGTAATGCGGCACGAGAAAACTTGACCCAGTTTGTGTATACAGCGAGTACGACGGGAGCGGCGGCATGCCCGGCGAAACGTCAGGCACGACAGTCAATTCGCGACGGATTCTCGATATCGTTTCGAGATCCACATTTTTCAAGGCAATGCCGTGACGCGTCGCGACGAGTTCAGATACAACCATAATGCATGTATGATTCCTATGTAAATCCACTCCCATCGCGGATCGGCTTAAGCGTATTTTTATATCGGTTTACATAAACGGTGTACGAGCGCGGAAAGGCTCATAACAGTTGAAAGAAACCTATCAAAAGCACACATCTAAATACGCGCACACATACTTTACCACAAATCCACAAATTGTGATGTTTTATCAAAACACAAAAGTAACAACAAAATCGAAAAGTCACGCTTAAGGACACCAAAATAAATAAGTGACGCTTAAGGACTCGTGTTCCACATAATCAACATCGTTATTTTTTCATCATACGATGGATGGAAACGAAGATGATACCATCCATGATCCAAAGGACCGGACAATAACAATCAAGTCGGGTCTCCAAACAACGCTCCTAATCCCGGAACTGGCACCGCTCATCGAGGATTGTGTTCGTTTCGTGAGCGAGCTATCTGTTAGAGGCAGCCGAATTGTCAACGGATTCCTACTTCACGCACACGCCACCGGCATCGGGATCGACATCGACAATACAACGCCTAGACAGACTGTTGTGAGCCAATGCTTCACTGCGGGTGTCAAAGGATCGAAAAAGAAGCGGCTCCCGGTCCCTGGATTTGCGGCGTGGTTTGAAATCAACGAACATCGCTACCCACTAGCACCAGCACCCCCTGGTATACAGCTGAAAGAGATAATGGACTACGCACGCACTACGTATATGACCGCCTTTCACAACAACCTCTGGGTGCACCACAATGGCCGGCTGTACAAGTACCTGGTCGCGCGTTTTGGCGATGAGGTGGCACCCATACTCCACAAGCTGATCACGTGGAAACGTCGGCCTTGCGATGTCGAGACCGTCTTGCAGCTCAACGCCGACCAATCTGGATGTGTGCGATATGAGCGGGCAGCGTTTGGCCTTGGCGACGAGTCAACCGACGGGCTCGGTGAATGTCTGTTGAAAAAGAATGCGACTGCGTGCCTGACAGCATCATTTCGATACTTGAGCTACGTTGAGAGCAAGAATAAGAATATTGAGGACGGCCAACCCGGTCACACAAAATTGTGGACGCCGGCGCCGCTCTGCACCATCAAGCGCCACTGTATGACGATCGACTCCAAGATTTTGTTTGTACTGTTCAAAAAAACCGGGTCAGTGATTGCTGACGATATGAAGTTCGAGGACTTTTGGGCCCTGGCACCCGACCACTTTGCGAGCACATTCGACCAAAAGAGGATGGATAAAGGACGACGCGCACACGGCCCTTCGAACCAGCTGAAGCAGAGGTGCTACGTGCAGACCGACGGTGTCGCGATCTCCGTGCAGTACAGGCCGGTCGGCGTGAACCGCATCAAAGGTGGCAACCGCTCCGAAATGAAGCGTAAACGCGACGAGGCCAAGGCGGTCAAGGATCTTGCCGAGGCCAATGGCACGGTCGTTGAAAAGAAAACGAGGAAGACCGCAAAAAATGTTCGAGCCGATGAGCGACGCAGTGACCTGACGTACGGCGGCCCGGTACCCGACGACGTGGTGAAGATCGCATGTGATCCAGGCCGCAGCAACATTATGTACCTCGTTCGCGGCGGTGACAACAAGCGCTTCCAGCTCACGAGAGGACGATACTACCACGAGAGCGGGACGCACAGCCTCAACGAGTCCTGGAAGAAGTGGAGCGCCCCGTTGCAAGCTCATAATTTGGCGCTCGCAGACCACAACTCAAAGACTGCATCAGTAGATCGATACAACGCGTTCCTATCCGTTGAGGCAGACGGGTGTGACGCCGTGTGGAAAGTCAACTACGCTCGACGCGCGAGTCGCGGGCGCTTTGGGACCTACTGTGGCAAGAAGAAGGTGCTACAGGGATTCCTTGCATCGTTAGGGAAGGGCCTTGGTTTAGGGTCGGCCGAGGAGAGGAAACGTAGGGTGATCGTCGGTTTCGGCCAAGCCAAGATTGCATCGACAGGTCGCGGGGAGATGGCCGTCCCGACGACGCAGGCGTTCAAGGAGTGCGCGCGGATGTGGCACACGCGGCTGGTCGACGAGAACTACACCACGTGCGTGTGTCACGACTGCGACGGTCGCACAGGAGACGTGAGGACGAAGAGAAACATAAATAACGAATTGGTGATCGGATTCAACCGCGCAGTGCGCCGCTGTACCAGCGAGTGCAAAGCGACGGGCCGTTCACTGAAGCACAGGGACCTGAACGCGGCGCTGAACATCCTTCGGTGCCTTAACGCGGAATTGGCGGGAACGCCTCGGCCAACGGCTCTGACGAGGGCCGGTGCTCCGCCTCGGGTCTGAGTACTTCACAACAACAACAATGGTCGGGTCGTAGTTCACTCTTTCGCCCGACCATCAGGACCTCCGCCCCAGTGCGGAGGCCTGTTCGCTTTTGTACACTCCCACGGTTTGTGTCATTTTCGGTCTTACATGGAAACATGCCTGATTATCGGAAAGACATATAAACGTATGGTTTACCTAAGCGGCTCTCAGCAGCTCTCAGCAGCTGTTATGAGCTGTTGTGAGCTCTCAACAGCTAGATCGACTCGAATAAAAAACTTGGCATACCATATAACGTAATGCGAAAAATCATGTCCGCAACCGAGAAAGCAATTGACGACGCGTTTAAGGCTCGCGCAAAGAAAATGAAACCCAACCCATCTGCAAAAGACATCAACCACGTCGTCGCTCGCCTCGTCAAAGATATCCGCGAGGCGCGCACGACACGTGACGATGCCCGGAAGATCAGTCTCATGGCACGAACGGGAAAACTTATGAAGCGAGCAGCATACGCGACGGCAATTGCTGCTTCGATTGCCTTGCTGGCAAAAGGGTCGTTTGATTTATCGGTAGCGTCGATGAATTTCACGTTGAAGCATGTACGCAGGATCCCAGCACCGCCGACGACACCCGCGGCGTATCGATACAATCCATCGAATAGACATGCGGTAGTCAATTCCACTACACAGAATGCGCGCTCCACAGACATTCTTCGTATCTTTGGTCTCGATCGGCGGCGTGTTTCTGCAATGGCATACACCATGGCGGGCATGGTTGCGACTTCCGTATTTACAGATACTTTCCTCAAAGTCACCCGTAAACTCAACCCGTTCGCCATTCGGACGACATGGAAAGAAATCGTCAACAACTCCAACGAAACTGAAGCAGTCGTTGGTCTGTATCGTCATCTTCGGCCAATCCAAAAAGCTCGCCGAGCAAAACTCCGCATGCAGAAAGAAAAAAATCTAAAATTTGCACGCACGTAATTCGACCAAACCACAAAAATATCTTATGTCTGTCACGTCGCAAACACGTTTCCAAAGACGCGGCAATATTCGCATCCTTCGACGCGAGATTTGCACGGTCCATGTGAATGCGTGAGGCCAGATGGCGCCGACGAAATGAGTTCCGTCCAGTGGAAACGTGTTGTCGCGCGCCGCAACGCATCGGCACTGCGCGGAATGATGACGTCGTGGATGTTGGCATGTATCGTCGTCATTAATGTAGTGTACGCGCGGCCGAGTCGATTTGGACTGCTTCCGCTCATGATGATCTTGCCCGATTTGTAAACCATGCTCGTGACGTGCTTGCCATCGCCGACGGGGATGTGGATGTTGCACGACGGAGGACGTTCCGGCATTTCCGCGAACGTATCGTCCATTCCGTTCGTGATATTCAATATATTCTCCAGATTGAACCCCGTTGTGGTCGCCACGCTGACATTGATCATCGCGGTCTCGAACGATTCGACCGTGACGCCTGTCGTTGCGTCCACACTGGAAATGAGACGACACGCTTCGTCGAGGACCCACATGAGCTCAGGCTGGCTCTTGATGCCTGTGATATGGAAGCTGCCTTTATGGAAGATCTTGATGGATGCCGAAAGCGTCTTGGCCTTCATTTGGAGTGCCGTCTTGGAGAATTGCGATGGAGTCATGTCGAAGAACTCGCTGGATTCGGCGAGTTCGACGAGACGACAACATTTGGCGCGGTTCCAGCCGGGCATGTGGCGGTCTTTCATCGACATCAGGAACTTGATATCGCCATCGAGTTTTCCGTACATGGTCATCGTCGTGACGTGGGATCGGACGGGTCGAACGCTCGCGTCGATGGACATGTTCGTGGTGTGCATTGTATCGAAAAAATCCAGGAACTCGTCGCCCATTTCCTTAAGCTGCACTTGAGCCTACGAAATATGACATACGAGAAATAAGGAAGGAAAAGAGACAGTTAAGGAGACGAAGTATGATGTAATGGCACTTATATTTCCACACACAAACACGATGGCAGACACTCAGACACCCACCGCCGCTGACCCCACCGCCACCGAGCCCAAGGCTGCCGCGCCGCGTCAGAAGAAGGAGCGTCACACCTTCATGGTACACCACCCCGAGTCGTTCGCGTCGATGGGGAAGTGAGTTGGCTCTTCTTCTTCTTCTTCTTCTTCTCGTTCTTGTTCTTGTTCTTGTTCTTCGTTGTTGTTTTCGACGCGCGCGACGCCGACCGCATCCATACTTGTTCTAACCTCTTTCTTATGTGTGTTTGTATAGGTATGTTTCAACAGACTACCGGTGAGTTATTAGTTATTATTTATTATTTATTATTTATTATTTATACTTTATACTTTAAAATATCAAGAGCCTCTGCTGACTCATCACATATCCCCACTTTCTTTTTTCAATCAACAGCTATGCGGCTCTGAAGGTCGCTTCGTAAGTCCGAGTCAACAAAAACGAACCAAATCCAAATACACACATATAACACACCTCAACCGATCAATAACCAACACTTCCCTTTTGCAGTCGCGACATTACACCCAAGATCCTCCTTCGCAAGACCAATACCAAGCTCGTCTATGTGTTCGATGGACATGTCCAGACGCTCGACAAGCCCCAGGTCGTCAAGCGCGGCGAGCGGACCATCGAGTACACCAAGAAGCCCGTGGTCAAGTTCATCAAGAAGTATATGTTCGAGGGCGAGCTTCCCGCGGACGACGACGATGTTCCCGTCGAGAAGAAGCCGGTCAAGAAGCGCGTGAAGAAGAACGCCGTCGAGGCCGAGAATGCCGAGAACGTCCCCGTCGCCGCGGCGTGATTCATGAAATCATTCCATGAGATTGCGCGTTCGTAATGTGTTCTGAACGTCAGCAAGAATCGTGGCGGCTTCTCGACGCGCCACTCCATCTGCATTCTGCGTCGTGTTCCCTGTGCCCCGCACCTCGAATCGTTTCCCAAGTGCGATAATGGCACCTCCATTGATGTAATATTTAAGACGCGCTTTCAACACGACAGTATGAGATGGGACGTTGCCGAAGAGACGTGCGGTAACGCCAGGCTGGGACGCGACGAGTGATGCTTCGGTGATCGCGACGCGATTGATTGATTTGGCACCGATCTTGATTTTCCCGGTCGTCAGTTCAGAGACTGCCTGGGATGCAATTGACGGGCCGGACATAGACGACATAGACTGCATCGTCTCCGTCACGGGTCGCGCTCGTAATATGATAACAACAATAACGAGAAGCACAGCGGCCCAGATCATCGTCTTCATGTATGACTAGTATTCTAATTACATTATTTTATTTCTATTAGAAATCCTCGTCCAGGGAGAATTTGGAGAAATCAACCATAATACCGGCGCGGGAGTATTCGCTCACGTGGTTCTCGAAGAAGTTCGTCTTGCCTTCGAGAGATATCGCTTCCATGAATGGGAACGGGTTGGTCGCGCGGTACTTCTTGGTGTACCCCAAATCCAAAAGCAGCATATCGGCAACGAATTCGATATATTGCGACATCAACGTAGCGTTCATTCCAATAAGGGACGGAGGCAACGCTTCGGTAATGAAACGCTTCTCATTCTCGACAGCTTCGGAAACGATCGCCTCGACTTCATCCTGCGATAACTTATTGCGCAGTTTGCGGTACAGCAACGTCGCATGTTCGCAGTGCAGCGCCTCGTCACGTGCGATAAACTGGTTGCTCAGTGAAAGACCAGGCATCTTGCCGTTATGGACGCTCTTCAGCCAGAATATCGCACAGAATGAGCCGCTGAATAGGATGCCTTCGACGCATGCGAACGCTACGAGACGCTCCGCGAAGCGTTTCGTCGTGCGGTCAAACCATTTAAGGGCCCAGCTGGCTTTGGCTTTGACGGCCGGGATGTGGAGAATCGCGTTGAAGAGACGATCGCGTTCCGTCGGGTCTTTAATGAGCGTATCGATCAGCATCGAGTATGTGCGGTTATGTTCGGCCTCGTTGAATGCCTGGAAAGCGTAGAAGAGGAGCGGCTCGCTTTTCTGGATTTCATCAGAAAAGTTCCCCATGATATTGGCGTTGATAATGCCGTCCGAAGATGCGAAGAAAGCCAAGACATACGATAAGAAATGACGTTCATCTTTCGATAAGAGGGCGAAATCGTCGGCGTCCTGCCTCAAATTGATCTCGTCGGCAGTCCAGAAACTCGCGACGGCTTTCTGATACAGGTTGTACACGTCGGGCATCTCGATGGGGAATGCCGAGAGACGTGCCATATCTTCCATCAGGAGCGGCTCCTCGAGGCTATCGCGGAGATTGTGGTACCCGCCAATCACCTTTGGACCGCGTGTAATGAACGGGAAAACATCGACGGGCGGCGCGAGAGGTCCGAGGCGCGTACGCATATCATATATATCCGAACATTCGACGCTAATGTATGGAAGCTCGTTCTTTTCCAAGAGATCTTTGGCATCGACGCACCATGTACACCCCCTCTTGGTGTAGACAGTGTACATGGGCTCAAACTGTGAATTCATCGTAGATAATCTTCCTTGACTTGGGCCACTCAATCCACGCGGTGGTCCTTAAGCTTCAAAATTGATTGGTATTCAAACTCTCGGTGCTGACCTGGCATCGCCAATCCAGGATCGCCAGGTGGATGCACTTGGCTTTTGTCTTGATCTTAATTTACATAAGAAAATATGATTCATTCACAGTCTCAGCGCGTGATGCTCAATGCGATGCGAGAGTCTGCGAAGTGCGCGAACCTCCGCAACGCCGCGCTCGATGGAATCGAAGCGCTCCTCGATGCCATTGGGACCGTTGCTGACGGCTCAGACGAACCTGGCGACATCGTCGATGACGGTCTCCGCACTGAGTTCATGGATGATCTGGATGCGATTATGGAAGTCAGGTCCAACATCGAACATCCCGTCTTCAATAAGTACACTGACGCCGATTTTCAAGATGCTATCAATGAACTCGCTGATGTGCGTGAGATCGTGATGAAATTCAACGATTTTCCCAACCTGGACACGCGGCGATTCGAGAATGGTATGATGGCGCTTCACGAGTTCATTCACATGGACGAGGACGAGGACGAGGATTCGGAATGAATGTGTAAATTATCTTTGTAATAGTGTTGTAATAGTGCAAAGAGATGCTGTTCGGCCATGTCATAGTCGCGTGGTGACGTGGCGTGGTGATGTGGCATGGTGATGTGGCATGGTGATGTGGCGCGGTGATGTGGCGATGTCAATCCACAGTTGTCTCTTCTTTCCTCAAAAGGCGCGGAGCGCGGTGCCTCGTACACTTTTAATTTAAATACACGCTATGTCTGAGCCGTATGTCTTCCAGTATGCTACACTCGACGGAGGCCGTAAGCGTCCCTTGCGCCGCGGCGTCATCGTTCTTGAGATGCAGCATGGGAACGAGAAGATGAAGTTGTGTGTGCATGCCGACACACTCGCCGCATCTTCAGGAGTCATCAATCGCGTCTTCGAGGAATATGTCGAAGATATAGCCAGCGATGACGAGGAGTCGGTATGCACAATCAAAGAAAAGGCGTGTTTCCCAATTCCATCGTTCCCTCCCGCGCTTCTCGACGAGTTCTTATGCAATGTGTACGGCAAGACATATGAGCACCCCCCTCACGTCACATCCGAACAACATGATGCATATTTGAGGGACTCGGAATCTCGGACAAAGTCGGTTCTCACATCAATCGATATGGCCGTCTTCTTCGACGCGTCAGAGCCGCACTTCACGCGACTCGACAAGAATCTATACACAATTATCCGCTTGCCTACATTATGCGTCAATCGATCCCAAGACCTCGATATCGATACTCTCATGCACATCGAACCGATCGCGGCCAAGCTCCCTGAATCATGGACGCAATCGCTCAGGAACGTCGTTTCACATGCGAATAACGTAAGCTTGACGCAACTCGTACTGAAACCCACAGAGACGTTCCCGGCCGAAGTTGTCATGCACCCGACATTCAAGCTTCTCCGTGATTCGACGCGCGAGAAAATTGCATGGGCGCTTCTTCGGTGTCAACACAATGCGTGGCACATCAATGCCACGCGGAGGAAGACGGCGACGCATACGCACATCACTGAAATCGCAAGCGAAATCGTCCCGCAATTCGTTGAGGGATCACACACGTTCGAAGTATCCGGTCCCCTCCCAATCAGTATCTTGCGCCCTCGCATGGCATCGTTACCCGACACATTCATCCAACTGATCATCGAGCGTGCCGCGGCCACAACGGGAGACGGCCACAACGGGAGAAGGATCATTAACATGCATGCGAGACTCTCGAGCGCGTGTGTGTGTCGCATCCACGCCGATCTCACGATAACATATCGCGATGGCACGACAGAGAAGATCAAGACGCCTCGTGCTGGAGTTGGCCGGTTCAAGCGCTTCGATACCAAGCAAGAATCCTTTCATATTGCGTCGGTGACTGGAACTGTCCGTATCGATTTCTGTGACGCATAGAATCTACACCAACGGACCGCGAACGGCGAAAGTCACAGTCGAGATTTCCACAAGACCGTTTTTCAAAATAAACGTATCGAGGTTGAATCGCGCACGGCTCACGGGTCCACGCGGCGGCGGCGAAGATCTTCCGCCCGTCTGGCGCCACAATGTCAAGACATACCGCCGACGCATACCGAGTGGCGGCACGGGACCTTCGTACCGCGTCACGACGCTCCCGCCACGCCCCGTCGAAGCCATATTCATCTTGATGTAATGCAGAAAGCCAGTCTCAACTTCGATAAGCGTCGCGGTATAGAAACCAGGAACGATATCTTGCATGAAAAGAGCCGGCGATGTGGCAGTGGAATTCAAATTGACATTGCTGCCGTTCTTGATCGAGTTTGTGCCGAATGACGCGGCGAAGATCATGAGTCTTTTGTTGTGACTAGAAAATAAATATGTTGATTGACTATATATAATCAATGACACCCGAATCACCCGAAATGAAGCTGATGCGCCGTAAAGTCTGGATGCGTATCGCCGCGCTCGTTGCTATCGGTATTATGACACTGATTGCCGCGTCGAACAAGCTCAACATCGTCCGCGTCAATCCCGATGGGTTGGTCGGGACACTCACGCTCATTGCAGGATGCGTCGGATGCGTCCACCTCCTCACGAACCGCGATTCGTACCTCCCCTTCCTTGGCGAGGCCGTCTTCCCTCCTGCAGTTCTCGCACTCAAGACTCCTAATGACGCGGCGTTCACGGCGACCGTCCCTGCGCCGCCGGGAGCCTCGCACGTCGTCTACTGGGCCTCGGAATCGGCAGCTGGCGTCGCGCCTGCACCTGGCGACGCCTATGGGAATTTCGGGAACAGCGGCGTCGTGGCGGTCTCGAGCGGAATTGCCAATTTGCCTCTCCGTTGCCCGATGCAATACAAGGTACGCGGCAAGACGCTGCCTCGTCACGTTCATTACCGCGCGATTTACCCGAGCGGTATTTCCGGTCCAGTCCAGTCGTCCAATGTCACGTGCCTGTAATATTTTGATTTGTATATAATAATAATAGAATACGGCAATGACACTGCAATTCATGCCGATCCCTACAATTCCAAATGGCGATTGTCTCTTTGCAGCGTATGCGATCGCCGCTGGGATCAAAGGCAAGCCTGAATGGGGGCCGGAAGGTAGTTTCCCGATGTGGCAATTGATGAGCGCAATTAAATTAAGGCAGAAGACGACCGAATTCATGAGACGGTCAAATGAATATACAAAGTGGGTATTGCAGGGCAATCATATACAAGATTTCAGATTTTCAGTTGATGATCATGCGGCCATTATGGGCGCTTTAGAACGCTTGAAATCGAGAAACGGGGTGTCTTACGAGAATGTGCGTTCATCGTACGATGTGGTGCGATACGATGCACCTCCTCCCATCGGCGATCCAAAGCGAATTATCTTAGCATACTCGATTGTCATGGGATTGCAAGGCATTTGGGCGGGTAATTTGGAACTCAAGGCGCTTGCGATGTTATTTCGTCGAGATATTTATGTCAAGACGGTCGGGAGAGGCTTGAATCAGAGTCAAGTCGTGACGATCACCAATAGAAACAATGATATGCTAACGTTTGACCCAGATGTAGGCATGAAAAAATTTCCAAGAAAGGGGCCGGTGGTGTACATGCTCTATGATGGCACATATGAGATGAGGGGAACGCACTATACGGCGCTCCGGCCCATCGCCCAGTCAGCCTCTCATCCTGATCTTCCAATTAATAATAATAATAATAATACACGCGGCAACGCACGGCGCAACAATGGACGGAGCAACAACGTGTCTCGGAATAATGGGAAGGCAAACGTCAACAACCAGAGACGCCGGAATGCCGTGAATGGTATACTTCGTCAACAACAGCAGCAGCAGTATCAGCAGCAGCAGCAGCAGTATCAGCAGCAGCAGTATCAGCAGAACGGAAATGGAGGAAATGGCGTTGGGTCGATGACTGCAATGTACGTTATCATCGGCGCTGTCTCGGTGCTTTTATCGTCGATTCGTGCTGCTTTTTAACTTTTTAACTGTTAATAATCAATAATTTACAGGTGTGTATTGAATGTGTTTGCCAGGCATCGTCCATACACTCACGTTGACGATCCCAATTGCATGTAATTCGCACAATTTCGTATACACAATATTGGGATCGTCGTCGGCATGGAAACTGACGCAAAGGTTTGGATAATATGCAAAGACTGTCCGGGCCTGTTGAGTATCGAATGCTGCAGCGCTGTTCACGTGCATCACGGCGCCGAACATCATCACGGACGTGTCGACATACCACGTCGTCTCAGGAGGAATTGAGCCGGACCGTTGGCATATCTTGACGAGTCTCGTCCATGCCGCCCACGACTCGCACCCATCGTCGTAATCGATACTATTTAATGTCACGCAAAAAGGACCCATTTTCTTTTATGACGCAAATGTAAATTAAATATGTGATGAGCAAGACAAAGTACCAAAAGAAATGTGGAAGAAAGAATAGTGCCACGTGTTTTCTTTTGTTGTTTTGTTGCTCATCAAATAATTATAATAATAATACGTGCGAATACAACATAAAATATGACACCTACAGAATCTAAAATTCTTAAAGATTTAATCACTGGATATTTCGGAGTCTTTCGAGTTAAACCAAAAGGCTCAGTTCACAATCGCGCTCACGAACCCAAAGACTCCAGCCAAAGCCGCAATGTTCTTGCGTTGACTCACGAGATGCATGGCGTAATATGCGCTCGCTGCCGTGCAGAGCGCCGCGGCAATCAAAGTAGCGCCCATATGTTGCCACGGTAAATCCTCGATGGCCACGTGCGGAGTTTCAGGGTTGACGAGGATTGAAATGGCATCGTTCTTGGCGTAATTGAGCGTCTTGACCGTTTCGAATGTCGATTGGTACCGTTTGCCGCCCATTACGTACGTCACTGTAATAGCGCATCGACCGATATCGTCCAGGCATTCGGTCCCCTTGACGCGCCCGATAATACGTTCGCCTTGAGATGATCCGAGCAATGTGCTGCCGGTCACGAGGCACCCGATCGCAACGGCAATGCACGACAAACCTTGCATCGTGATTAAGATCTGCCCGAGAGTCGCTGATGCGTTGTAGACATTCTTGCTCGTCATGCTCTTCTTTACATACAGATTTTTTTTTAATTTTTAGTCCCACATCGCCGAACCTGTTGTCGTGCGGCCCGGGAAAGCACCTCGAATGACGTCGGCAAGAGTGAGGTTCTCGCGCATATTCAAGAGCGTTTTATCGTACGTATATTTATTGTTCGATCGTTTCTTGTCGGTCCGCAGCGACTCGACAATCCATTTATTGGCTTTGATCGACGATGATGGATCGAGCACACATTCGACGATCGAGCCTTCAGTGGCTAAAGTCGCCAATGGACCCGTCGGGACGCCAATCACCAAATTGCGTTTGGTGTTCTCGTTGTAAATGCATAATTTCCCATTCTTGACGATGAAGTCGACGGAATGTTTCACCTTGAGCTTGAACAAGTTATCGTGGCGGCCGTAGACTATAGGGTCAAGTTCAGGCATGAAGACGACGCCATCGATAGCGTGTCGTTTCTGGATTTCTTCAGAATGCGCAGCGTACTCGGCAGCGCACGTCGGACTCAGGAGCAAGAATTTCTTGATGCGGAGCGCGGCGGGATCGGAGGATGATGGGACGTACGATTGCAAGCTCAGAGACGCCGCATTGAGCCGTTCGGTGAATGGCAATGACGAGACGTTGATGCCTGATACAATGACTGCATCGAAAATAAGAAACATCCATCGCCGACTCGTCGAGTCCCATGCCAACTCGCCATCGAATATCGTGCCTTGCGCCAGAACTCGAGGCATATGTTTCAGTGGAAGGAGGTACGGCACCATGCCACGATCGAATATGCAACATACATCGACGCCTTTGTATTCGCAACACAGAAACGCGAACCTCACGCCGTCGGTCTTCTCGGCCATACGGTACGGCTGCGCGCGGAGTTTCGCATAATCTTCGCGATCGATCGATACTGGATTCGGGCCGGGAAATCCGGCGTGGCCGTTATTGAGACGCGCGAGGATCGACGTCAAGGCGCGCGCATCGTCGCCGAGAATGCGGAAGAGCGTCGCGTCGCACGATGTCAGTTTCTCCGCAACGGTTTCTAGCATATCGTATTCAAGTCGAATATCGATGTGCAAACGAGTCCTTAAGCGTCACATTTTTTTTCTTTGGATAATGTATACGAATAATGAGCGCCGCCCTGCCCACGCCGATGATGACTGATGTGCCAAACGTTATTGTTACGACGAGCGAGCCGACGACCATGCCCCCGACTCTTACGACGACACCTGGCCCTACGGCCGCTGCTGCCGTGACAAAAGTTACAATCCCGAAAGCGAGCAACATCGTGATGGATTTCGGTAGTTTCTTGCAGTCGCAGAATCTCGTCGGTCTTTCGCTCGGATTCCTCGTTGCGTTCTCGACGATGGATACGACGAAAGGTTTGACTCGGTCAATTGCGATGCCGCTGATCGAAGCTCTTAAAACTTTCAAGGCGCCCCAATTTCACTTTGGATTCCTCATCGAGGCCCTTTTCAATTTTGTTATTACCATGTTGGTTGTCTTCCTCATGCTCAAAGTTTCCAAGGTCGCGATGCCGCCCGCGCAGATCGTGCAAGTAATGACGCGGTGATGATTGTTTAAAAGAAGTATACGACCCATACCTCTGTTTTTTGTGAATGTTTGTATTCGAACATTCACAAAAATCGTACACGAAAATTTACATCAAATCGCATCGACGACGTGATACATCGCCTTCGTCGTTTTATGCGTTATTTTTCTTCTCTTATTCGCCTCGCACGTCCTGTTGAAACGCGCTGCGATCGAGACCGCAACCACAGTAACTTCGAGGTACGCGGCAGCTTTGGTATACGAGTCGAACGGGATCGGTTCCTTTGAGACAACGTCATCCGCGGAAACTTCGAATAGATTGACGCGTACCCGGCGGGTCGTCTTGGGATTATCTTGACGATCTACCTGGTTCTCGGAAGGCGTCCCGATCTTGAGGTTCTCGACGCGATAATTCGATTTCTCGTTATCGCCGTGCAGGATATATAAATTGAACTTCTTGAGATCGTCGGCGAATTCGGAGAATGATGACGTTGACGATACATACTTCTTCGAGAAATACAATGAGGATTTATACTTCGTCGAGAAATACTCCGAGGATTCTTTGGCCAATTTGAGATTCGCCAATGCGCCATCGGTGATCTCGATACGTTCGATGAATTTGTATGTGATGGCCATATGAACCATAATCTTCCGTGATCGCATCGTCCCATCCGAATCAGTGATCGTCACGCGGATCATGGGGTACGTGCCATCCTCGGCGATCTTGACGAATCTCATTCCGTTGGGACGCGAAATCCACATATTCGAATGCAATGTCATTCCGCCTTCGTTCCATACCTTGGGATCCGAAGGTTCTTTGTAGATCGCAAGGAGATCCGCGTCATCTTGAACGACTGGCTCCTTCCTTTCGTTATGTTTCGCCAAATTGTTCTCGTCTCTCGAGGCCCACCGGTAATTCCACGGCACGTCATTGGAATTCTTGCCGTCGGTGTGGTCGACTTCAGTTTGGTGGATGCGGCGCTCGTCCTCCTCGAATGTGAACATGTAGGCGCGATTCCTTTGAATTTTCATCCGGAGCGGCGTGCCATCAATATCAATGCCACGCAGCTGTGGCACATTGGATGTGATGACGCATCCGGATTTTTTATTGCACATTTCACCATCGGCATTCTGTATCGTATAATTATTCAGGATGATCTTGCGTTGCGCATCAGTCAATCCATCGGCTTTCTTCTCGGATTCGGTTGGCACGTACACGATCGTCTTGACTTCCTTCTTGGCGAGCGATTTTATTCTGAGCTCTTTGGCCGCGACGATTTTATCGCGATCCACTTTCATTTCGATGGCGTAGCGTACGATCTCCCACGTTTTCTTCCATTTGGTATCGTAATTCACGTCGTCTTTCAATGGAATCTCGTACTTGAAAATTGGGAAAATACCGCAATTCTCGGTGATACGTACTCCTTTCGAAATGGCGTGCAATGCGGCCCGTACTTTCAATGTATTGAACTTTTGAACGCCTTTAGCCGTATACTTCGTCGCGCGGCGTACACACCACTCGGACGCTTCGGTCGATTCTGAAGATGTTGCCATGCATCCCTTGATCTGCAGTGCCACGCGATCACTGCCTGTCCCGAGTTCCTTGCCGTTGGAATTGAAGATTGTCGTTCCGGGATCGGTTTCATTGCGGCATGAGAAGTATTTTCCCGTTCCGAAACTGTACGTGAGGCCGTCGGTGTACGGAAACTTTTCGGGCAGAGGAATTATCTCGTCGTTCCCGAACGATTTCAATTTGGTGATGACGCTCTCCATTTTGTGAATGTGTAAATGTGTAAATGTGTAAATGTGAAAATATATACGTATTCCGAGTCATCAGTCCTTAAGTGTATTTTTTTTTCTCAATTTTCTGTTTAAAAACGTGCGCTTAAGAGGACCGACCGTTCGAGTTCTTATAATAATAATACACAAAACAATCGTCATGTCGTCTTATGTACACCCCAAAGTTGTCGAGTTGCTCAAATGCGAACAATGGGAGCAGCGGACGCAACCGTGGTACGAACGCCGCAAGACTCTGATCACAGCTTCGGATTGCGCGGGAGCACTCGGAATTCCAGCGTTTTGCGGTCAACGTGGCGACATCCGCGCGGAACTCATTAAATCGAAATGCCACAATGTATTCAAAGGGAATGTGTTCACGCGTCACGGCTGCGAGAACGAAGATATGGTTCGCGATAAAGCGATGGCGATCCTTGGAATGAAAGTTCTTGAATTCGGTTTACTGGTTCATCCCGAATTGCCATGGCTCGGCGCGTCGCCCGATGGAGTCACGACGTGCGGCAACCTCATTGAGATCAAGTGTCCGTATAAACGCCAGCCGATCCCAGGCGAAATCCCGCATCATTATATGCCACAGGTCCAAGTCCAGCTGGAAGTCTGCGATTTGAACTTGTGCTTCTTTGTACAGTGGATGCCGGCGCACTTAAGCGATACAGGCGCCGAAATCCTGACGATTCTCCCGATCGAGCGTGATCGAGCGTGGTTTGCAGCGTACCGCGATACATTCCACGAATTCTGGATGGATTTGATGGAAGCGAGGCGAGTTTTCGTCGCGCCTCCACCGCCGCCTCCGCCGACATGTCTCATAATCGACAATTTATATACCTAAAAAATTAGTACCGCCCGCCGCCAAGACCACCGAGACCCGACGAGCCGAGACCCGACGAGATACCGCCCGTCGAGAGGCCTCCGAAGGGATCGGCGCCCATACCCGATGCGCCTCCACCTCCGCCTCCTCCACCTGAAGATCCAGGCATGCCGTAAAATGCAAATACGGCCAAGATGAGTGCGATAAGCAGCGCGACAATGACTACGAACGTCCATATCGATCGCGAGTTTCCGGACCCGCCGCCACCTTCTTCATCCATCATATCTCCATCGGCGAGATCGATCGTCGTAGGAATCGTTGGAATAACGCCATTCATGAGGCCTGCTGCTGGGGCGGATGTAACAACTGCACCGCCACTTCCAGTGCCTGCAACGTTCGACGACGGCGCGGATGTATATAAAGTCGATGTCGGGCCATTGATCATCGCCGTTCCTGGAAGCGCATACCCGGCTCCAGCTGCCGCATCGCCTTCGAGCGGATCGGGATCAAACAATAAATCATCTTGCGGCCCTTGGTATGTCGGGAGCGGCGCTGGCGTCGATGTGATTGGACCTGGCGTCGCGACGGGTACGATATACGTTTTGGTCGTCGGAGCTGGCGTTTTCGTCAAGTTGGCGGCCGTCGTGAGTTGAGGACTTATTGGTGCGCGTGTCGGAGCGAGCGTCGGTGCACGTGTCGGAGCGAGTGTCGGCGCTTGAGTTGCGATATTGGGACGAGGAAGCATATTCATAATACCTGCCTCGTCGAGAAACGATGTCATCTTTTATTATATATGTAAACCTACTTTTTTTTTCGTATGTAAACATCACCACGGAATGGATCTTGGCACACCGGAAACGCTCGATGAGATGTGGCGACGGTTTTACGATATCGCGTGTCTCACGCATCCCGACTCAGGTGGTGTTGCCGATGACTTTGATGTGTTGATGGAATGCTTGCCGATGGAATTATCGAGGTTTTCTGACGAGCCGCATCCATTCAAAATTACAAAGAGACCATCGCTTCGGGATATTTATGATGTTGCGTTTGGCCAGGCGCCGTGCATGATGATTGAAGAACCGACTGGAATCGATCATACATCAAAATACCTGAGTTGCGCGGATATCGAGACGTCCAATGTCGATCCGACCACGAACTACTCCATCTTCTGAGGATCTTGGTTCTCGTTCGAGGATGAAGGACTGGCGCTGGGTGGTTCGAGGGGCTCGAGGGGTTCGAGGGGTTCGAGGGGTGCGGATGGTGCGAGTACTGGCGGTTCGTGCTGTTCTTGGGGTACGTGACGACGAGTCTCGAATATCTGGATGGCAGCGATGAGAGGCCCGTTCAATGTTTCGCGAACGACCTCGATATCGACGGAACATATCGCGTCATTGCGGATCTTCAGCAACATTGCGTCAGTGAAGTCGGCGACGATCCTTGTCAAGCCTAGCAATACATTGTTGTTGAGGAGAGGATCGATGACACGTGGCGTTGCCGGTACCGCCGCGGCAGGATGGGTCGTTGGGTCTGTGGGGTGTGACGGCCTGCACCATTTTTTTAATAATAATAAATAATAAATAAAATGGAAGCGTATGTGGTGAAGATGTTGGGCGTTCTCGCACAGCGCGGCCGTGACTGTTTGATCGCGTGTGGCGTGCCGATCACTCACCAGCTATTTGAAGACATGACTAATCTCGAGCGTGGAGAAAAAAGCGTGGGGCCTTGGTATACCGCACTCTACGCGATGCTCAAGGGGCGCGCAGAGTCCGTCTTCGTCTCGGCGATAGTCCACAGAAAGTCGCGAACGAGAAATAATGTGCGGAACGTCGATGTTGGTATTATTGATGGCTATACTTCCAGCGCGTACTATCTGTGCGGCGGCCCTGGCGAGTGAGTGCGTATGTATATTTGTAATAATTTATTATTATTATTTTCTAGTGATAAATAATACTCGATATGCCAGCAGTGATTCGAAGTGCCATGTCCGATGGCCGCGCTCTCACATCATACCTGAGCTCGTGCCAACTCAACGCCGAGCTCCAGGCCAAGTTCAACAGTCGTAACGATACCGAGTATCGCGCCCAGCTCCAATCCAATCCCCGTGCCTTTGACGTCGCGATGAAGTCCTACACTGACTTTTCTCCGTACTGGCCGACCAACTCCTGCCCTGAATTCGCAAAAGCCCAGGCTGCGGATCTTCGTCAGATGCCACTGCGCAAAGCTTAAGTAAAGAAAGAAACGTGTGGCGCCACGTGTCATTGTCATTTCTCATTTCTCGATTCTCGATTTAATATGTATTACAAACAAATAAATATGATGGTCTCATCCACACCATCTTCCCAGAGTCTCGAAGAGGGGCAGCTCGATCCTCTTATGCTGCACCTCTCCGAGTCATCTGCAATCGTCAACAAACTCGCAGTGCGTGCGCCGGGAATGGACGTTCTCGTCAAGCCGCACAAGGATTGCGAGATTGTCAAGCTTTTATACGATACGCGGAAGAAAATCAGAATTGCACCGGACGAAATATGCACTGCCGTGGCATTCGGCGCAACGTACATTTATCGTCTGGCCGTCTCATCGACGTGCCGCCATACAATTCTCCAGAAAGCTGCACGGAGCCTCCTTCGCGCGCGGCCAGGGTATGTGTACGCCGACTCGAACGTTGGCGACGTTGCGCGGTGCCTCTACATGATGTGCATCGTTCTCGGGCACCGTATCTCCAGGCGCGGACTCGACGATCTCGAGTATCCCCACATGTTGTCTCTCGTCAACAAGCACGCGGTACGCGATGCACCGATGATCGAGATCGAGATTGGAGATGCGCTGGGGTGGCGTCTCGGACCGTTGCTTTTGTAAATGCGAATTCATCTCGCCGTATCGTCCAGCGGCACGCCGAGAAGAATCAGGAGTGCCTTGGAAGCTTTCTGTTCTGCGGATTTTTTCGTCGTATCGACTCCGCGGCCGTGCACGCCATCGATGCATACAGACACGAGAAAGATGGGGCCGCGCTCGGTCACGCGGTGCTCTGAAACGTAGACGGGAAGTTCGTGGCCTCGAGCTTGTTGGTACCGCGATAAACGATTCTTGTAATTGACATCCAGAAGAAGCTGAGATTCCTCAATAGATTCGATCAAACTGACGACAAATGTTCGTGCGGCACAAAGACCTTCGCACACGAGAACGGCACCTATCAAACTCTCGAGCACATCTTCGAGAACGCGCGCGTTATTGTACCATTTCTCGCGCTGGCCCTTGGCATTGAATATAATAAAGTTCTGGAGACCGAGCCTGCGTGCGAGTTGCGACAATGTACCGGAGCACGTCAATCTCGTTCGGAGGCGCGTAAGGAATCCTTCATCTTCATTGTACCGATCAAATAGCCATTGGGCCGTCACCATATTAAGGCACGAATCGCCAAGAAATTCCAGGCGTTCGTACGAATCGCGTTTCAGTTCTGACGATGCGCTCTTGTGTGTGAATGCCTCGAGGTACCGTCCAGGAAAACTTGCGACTTTGAAGCCCAGGATCTTCTCGAGATCGTGGCGCGTCAATATTTGAACCGAACTGCTCGGCTGGAAATCCGTTTGGAGAACGGATTGTGGTGGAAGACGAGGAGCGCTGGGCGGAGGTGGTGGTTGTGACGGTGGTGGAAGGGGCACATGTGTTGAAAATCGATGGCTATACATGCTCTTTTTCTTGTGACTCTTACACTGTGTTAAGCGCACGTTATTTTTTCAATCAGACAACGCAGCACGACATCAAGAAGACGAAGCAACACTTTCAAGTACTAAAAAAAACAGTGTACCAAACAGGGGCAACTGATGATGGATGGAGAGGATGAACAAAGGGATGACGGGATGGAGGACAAAGAAAAAGAGAAAAAGAGAAAGAAGGAAGAGAACAGGAGGACAAAAGGACATGTGTGGCATCTTGCAGCCACGAGTTGGATTATTTGTGGAGTATTTGTTTCTAACCAAGAACCATGGTGTCGGCGAGATCCTTCAACGCCCGGCGGGCCATCGAGATCATCTCCAGGTCGTTGCTCGCCATCACGGTCTTGCTGTACTTCCGGACGTTGTCGAAGAAGGCCGCGAAAACTCCGAAGTCGCCGACATGCAGGGCCGGGGCGGCGTGGTTGGCGTTGGCGATGCCGAGCGCGGTATTGGCGGCGGCCGGGGGGGAAGCCGTGGCGACGAGCATGGCGACGGACTGCTCGGCCGGGGGCGCAGACGGGGCGGCCGGGGGCGCGGAAAGGGCGGCCGGGGGCGCGGAAAGGGTGACCGGGGGCGCGGAAAGGGTGACCGGGGGCGCGGAAAGGGCGGCCGGGGGCGCGGAAAGGGCCGGGGCGGCGTGGTTGGCGTTGGTGATGCCGAGCGTGGTCTTGGCGGCGGTCTTGGCGGCGGTCTTGGCGGCGGCCGGGGGGGAAGCGACGATTATGGCGGCCTGGAGACGGGCGAGCTGCTCAGCGGCGAGCTGCGCATGGGGGCCCGGGACGGCAGCCGTGGCGACGAGCATGGCGACAAACTGCTCGGCAGTGGGCGCAGACGGGGCGGCCGGGGGCGCGAGTGGGGCGGCCGGGGGCGCGGAAAGGGTGGCCGGGGGCGCGGAAAGGGTGGCCGGGGGCGCGGGGGTCGTGGTGCGCAGG
>Ga0209230_10000110_pt1 | contig 29907 bp, 10 predicted proteins | sample LakOntMetagenome_FD_187467 | JGI IMG/M metagenome (GOLD analysis project Ga0209230, IMG submission 187467) | Freshwater and sediment microbial communities from Lake Ontario - Sta 18 epilimnion Metagenome (SPAdes) (version 2) | ecosystem: Environmental > Aquatic > Freshwater > Lentic | place... | reverse complement strand
CGTACCAAGTGTGGTTTGACCTAAATCACCTAGTACTGAATTAACATTATTAATCAGAGTATTGAGATCCTCTGCTTGAATTTTGCCGCCTTTTTGGTATGCCATTATAATTCCTTCTTATTTCAACATCACTATAGCTTCGATAGTTCCATCTGTATCATCTAATTTATCACCTAGCGAACGACCTATAGTATTAAATGCAGTTAATTCTTCTTTAGTTGCGGCTCTAGCATATCCATTTCCAGCACTAACCAATCTATCACCCTTTTTAACTTGACCTTTAATTTTAACTTGGACCCGACCGCCAATTGCGATAGGAGGATGTGTTTTGTCTGTGTATCCTTTTTGACTATTCATTAAATAAGCCGCTGTGTTACTTACAACACCGAATACAGTATCGCTTAGATCATCTATTACAGCAGTGACTTCTTTCTCTCCACCAAGTTCAACAACTGTGCCAGGATCATATTCAGCATCTGCTTCAAATCTTTCAGCCAAGTCAGCGTATGTAGCTTCAAATCTTGCATTAGCTGATAGAGTCCAAATACCTTGAACAGTGCCACCACTACCAGGAGCACCTAAATAACTTGTAGTGACTTTAGTTGGGGCAATGTTACCCTTAAATCCACTTACATTAGTATCAGTTAGATATGCAGAAACATTAGAATCAGAATATGTACCAGTAGGTGTGAATGATGCACCGTTTGCATACATGTAGTTATCTGACCTTACACCATATGTGCTAGCTGCAAAGCGTAGATTACCGGTAAGTGTCATTGCGTTGCCGGTTGTTGGCCCGACTACTGCCCAAGTACCGGTCATTGTTCCTGGTGTTGCCGCTGAGCCGGTAGTAATTGTTTGCGTATTTAGACCATTGATTGTCCCACTTGTTGCATTAATGGTAACTGTGGTAATCGTATCTGATACATCGATTAACCTGGTAGTTAATGTGTCACTAACTATATCGCCATCAACTGTAAGATTACCATTAACAGCGGCATCTCCAGTAACGTTCAGCGATCCAATTGTTACACCACCACCGCCTCCAGCAGTACTTGCTAATGTATTCCAAGAAGTTTTGCTAGTTAATCCGTCAGACGGGCAGACATTCAATGTTCCTGCACCAGTGTCATACCAAAGTTGTCCCTTAATAGGATTTGGGGGAGGATTTTCACTAGCAAAGTTCTCAACGATTCTGACAAAGTTTTGATTCAATGCCTGACCATAACCTGCTTTATTTCTCCCAGGTAATTGTAATGAGGTGCTAGTAGTATTAATAGTACCATCCTGAATTGTAGTCAGGGTTGATCCATTAGTTCTTAGTATTTGATATGCCATTCTGTTTTACTCCGCAATATTGTAGTATTTATCTTTAAACCGTGATTAAGTTGGTCAAACTTTGAATTCGGATTGTATAGTCAATCTGAATTTGCCTATTTAAACTCTTTTGAACCGGGTGAAATATAACATGGGTAAGTAATTTTGTAAGTTCATTACCGTTAGCATCACTTCCGTAGTCTGCAATTAGACCAATTTCATCAAACACGTATGCTGACTGATTTCTCGTACCATTGTCAAATGCTAACTGCCCTGCTGGCTCCCCGTAATCCAAAATACATTCTATAATAATATCAGAATATACTTTACCAGTAGGGTGACTAACTGTCATCTTATTTCTACTAGTATCTGTGTTAAGCACACTAGTGTCATCTATGATTTTTACATATGTTTGACTATATAAAGAAGCATTCTGTCCTGTAGTATTGGTTGGTAAATATGTGATAACTCCGGTCTCATCGACACTGGCCCCACCGTTACCAAACGCCATCTTTAAAATGCTCCCATATCCTCGACTACTTAGAGTATCGGCAATAGCTACACTAATATTTTCATAGTGGATAGCATTATGACCATCATAGAAAACTTCCCCATTGTTGGGGTCGAATACTTTCAAAAAGCCCTCGATTTGAATTGGAATTGTTACTTGTGACATTAATCGTCGCCTCGCATGTGTAATAGAATCTCTTTTGTATTAGGATCGGAAATCTTAATAACTGAACTAAAAACAAACCCTCCCTGTTCATCCGGAGTCGGACCTGGGGTAGAATCTTGGTGTTTGGGTTGCTCTACATCAATGGGTTTTTCATTCATAATCATTTATTTATCTATTATTCTAGCCCAATATTTAAGAACCTAGTAGCAACAGTATCACTAAGTTGGATAGGATCACCGGATTGCTTATTATACCAAAGTTTGTTATATTGTTCGTTTACCAAGGTCGTTGCCTTAGATATAGAGAATACAATATCGTTTACTTTATGAATTAGTTTTTGTCCAGTTCCTTCAATTCCCCTAGTTAAGCCGGAAACAGTATTTGCTTCAAAATCTACTGTAGTGAAGCGTATCTTCTCCCCGTTAATTTCTAGAATTTTAGTATCTTCATATACTACATTTGAAACATTGTTCAAGTAGATTACATCGTCAGATACAAGGAAATCAGGGCTACCGCCTGCAGGTCTTACTGCTGGTACTATCCAAGTACTCTGTTTTATTTCAGATTGATTAACAGATGCTTCTTTATGCTTATTTACATTTAAAATATAAGAGTTGCTATTTGGTGTAGCTCCAGGGACCATTGTAGTCGCTATTACCACATCACCTAAGTTAACTTCAACGAGCAGATTCAATTTAGTTGCATTCTCACCTGGAATAAATCTTATTTGATCAGAAGACAGTCTATTTCCATTAACTGTCACCCATGTTCTATTTTCATCAGTAGGAACAACATAAAAATTTTCACTGGTTGAAATTAAATTAACAAAACTTACTGTTATGTCTATCAGATCACTAACTTTTGTTGCAAACCCTCTACCTACATATTTAGTTACCAACTCACTTCTGATTGCTGTCAAGAAGGTTGATTCAAAATACAAGCTAAACGGATAATAAGTTATAGTATCTTCTACAAACGGTGTTTCTGCTTTGACATAAACTTGAACATTATTGAGTTGAGTAGAACCCAAGAATCCATCTAGTACAACTAAATCGCCGGAAACAAGACCAGTAATATTTTCAAACACTATATTAACTTTATTATATGAAGTTGTATCTACATTATATACTGCATATGTTTTTATAGAAGTCGAGATATCAGTATTTAAATATTGACGTTTTGTGTCATGGTAAGAAGTGACCGCAATAATATCACCTGAGGTTGCACTAGGTATAATAACTGTACCTGCTACTGCATCAATTGTATAATCTGCAGGATTTAATCTCAATCCATTTAATTCAACGATTGCATTATTTTCATTATCAGTGGCAACAGTTGGACCGCCCAACAGTGCGCCAAGATAATACAAATCGTTAGATAACGTGAATGTAGTTGATGTTGTATATTCAAAAACTTCTGTCTCGGGTATACTATAACCAAAATGATCTTCAGTATTATAATCAGTTGTGTAAGTACTATCAGCTAATACCGCATATGAAATAAAATCAACAGTAGCATCATATTCATTTTCAAAAATTATTGCCATCAAGTTGTTTTCACTTAACTCTACTACATAGTCAGTAATATATTCCAATCTAGAACCATTGTGATATACTATTGGAGTTTCTAATAAGATATATTGACAATCTAATCTAATTTCACTCATGCCGGTAATTGAATTAGTATATATAGGAACATGATCAGTTGTGCCTCTTGCTAATTGATTTCCATTACCAATCTCATATACTTCAATCAATACTGAATTACCAGCATAAAGCAAAGAAATTTGTTTAGTAACCCAATTTACAAGGTAATCAATCCCTTCATAAAGACGAGGACCCATTAACGTAGTATTATCAATACTGAATACTGCTAATTGAGCAGGGTTCTTAACCATGTCTGCAAAACTTATGAGAGTAATTCCGCTACTATCAATTTTAGATACCATGTTGAAACCAGTATACCCGTAAATCTTTTCTTGTGATATTGTATCATTATCCCACCATCCGCCTGGTCTAGTAAGAACACGCATATACATATGGTCACTAACTACTCCAGGAACCATCTCTTCAGGACCATAACCAGTTAAGAAGTCACTACCTTTAATACTATACAACGGTTCTTCAACAGTAATATTACTAATATCTGTCCAGAATAATCCGTTAACACTACGGAACATTGCACCATTGTTTCCTACAATAAAGAAGTATGTGCCATCATAAGAAATATTCCACAAATCATTTGTGAAATGTACCGGATAATTTTGATCAGTCCAAGTATAACCATCAGTGGATCTAAGTATCACACCATTGTTACCTACAGCAATAAAAATCTCATTAGCATAGATTACATCTCGTAGTGACGTAGTTATTGGATTTCCTAGATAATTTAATGGAGAAATTTTCCCCCAGTTAGAAGCATTTAAACTATTCCAAATTTCTCCGTTATCTCCCACAACTACAATTAATACATCTGATGCAGTTATGGCATATAGTTCATAATTAGTAAAATACACAAAACTTTCGACCCATTCATTACCGGTAATACTGTACATTACTTTTCCATAACTCTCTACTACAGGAGCCGCAGTTTCATTACCGGATGTTACTCTATTTCCTATACCAACAGCGATATATCCTTCAAAGTTTTTAGATTCAATATATCGTATATCATTAAGATTTTGATATAATCTACTAGTGTTAGTGTATACGCTTTCCCATAATATACCGTCATCACTCTTAACAATTTGATACATACCGCATGCAAAAAATTTCTCACCCACAGATGTGATTGCATTTAGTGGAGTTTCTGGGCTATCAACAGCAACTGTATCGTATCCAATATCACTAAAACCACCAAAGTCATATGATATTTGTTCACCAATAGTGACCCAATTTACTTTATCAAAACTTATCAGTAATGACGTTTTGGCATTAGTTGTAGTGATAACATATACAAACCCATTAAATGCAACATCCGTTACACCAATATCTCCTACATGTAAGTTTTTAAATGACCAATCAACTAGCGTAGTTTTTCCCCATGTAAGACCATCACTACTTACCATTAATAATGATTCTTTCTCAGATTCACCAATAGAGATGTATTCAGTTCTAATCAATGTGTTTTCTTCATCATAGATTGGAATAGGTATCATTGCATGTATGTTGACTTCTCTTGGATAAAATCTATCATCTTTAACAATAACATCTAATGGTAAGACTTCATCCGGAGCAAAACTATTTCCAAGATAAGTTGGATTAGGATTAGTTACTCCAAGTAGCAATTGACCTAAATCTTTTGCTGGCATATCTATTGTTGGTTGATAATAACCCAAAATTCTATCGACCGCATTTAACTCACGATCAGAAATAACAATTTCTTGCCACTTAGCGTTATCAAAATAATCATCGCTGTTACTTTCTAAACAACGATATACTTTGTTGTTGTATGAGACTAAGGCTGTTATAGCGTACTTGTATCCACCACTAATTAGCAATGGTTCAGGTAAATATGCAAAATCATTTGTTCCATCACTTGTATAAATGAAGTTAATGAATGGTACTGGTTTTACTAAACTAACATCAGAGTATACTTTCAATTCATTAGCTGAGAATGGGAAAATGTAATAAGAAGCAATATAGCCAACAGAGAGACCGTTAATTTTTGAAACCTGTATTTCTCCAGTAACGTCATTAGCAAATACAATATCAATAACAGCATCATTAGTACCGGTAACTCCACCTAATAGGTCTCCCGGAATAATAACCGTATCCCCGTCTTTGTAAATAGAACCTGAATCAACTATTTTTAGATAGTATCTATTAATAAGAACTAGCGGATCAAAGTTTGGTCTATGAATTTCAAGAATTGCACCACCATTTGTTTGTATGCTTGTTGAAGCCGATACTGTTTGTGCTTTAGTTAATTTGTAAGAGCCCGTACCACCTATAGTACCGGTTACTGGTAAAGCTATTTTAGTTCCTGAAGTAACTCCAGTACCATATAGTGTCTGTCCTGCACTTAGTTTACCGTGCGTGACTTCAGTGACTGTCATTGTTACAGGAGTTACTGTAAATGTAACAGTAGTGACTTGTGTAATCGATGAATTTATAGTCCATGAACTATTTGTACTTGTGCTAGTACCGGTTAAGTTTCTAACAATATAGATATCAGATGCAATTGAGCCACCAGTTAAAATGTCACCTATTGAAATTCCAGTACCTACAGGACCTGTTGTTACTGTTAGTGTTGTTCCTGAAATCGTGCCTGTGAAAGTTGATGTACTACCAATTGCAACCGTTGCTTTAAAGTTTGCACCGGTATCATTATATGTATAAGGTGCTAAATTTCTATAAAAATATGCTTTTAATCCTTTAAGCTGTCCGGGTCTCAATGTGCTTGGTAGATAGTTAACTTGAATGATAGTAGTCTCATCTGAATCTGCACTGGCACTAACTATAGGTATTACTGCACCTTGTAAACTAGCGGTAAGCACAACATCTTGAATATTTTCTTCATTTACATCAATTGTAGACGAGACAAAAGGAGTACCAACAAATGATACTTTATTTATCGGACTACTAACTCCGCCGGTTGTCAATTCTGTTACAGTAATTACAATATCGTTTTCAGGAGTTTCACCTCCTAAATAATCACCGGTAATGGTAATAGTGTCTCCGACTCTGAATGCAACACCGGGGGAAGTTATAGTCACATAATAAGTTCCATATGCTTTTTGATTGAATACACTGAATTTGAAACCCTCCCCAGTACTACTGGCAACTGAAATTGTCCCATCAAGTATTGCTAAAGTTTGATCAAATTTATATTCTGTGCTGACACTAATTGGAACGTTTGAGCTTGCATCATTACCCAAACTATTAAAACTACTTGGCCAAAAGATTCCTGATTCCCAAGGTACAATAAATGAATTATAACTTGTTCTATCAAATCTTAATTTAGAATTAAGTTGTCGAGATTTTGAATTTTTAGTTTTAACAACCACTTTAGGTACCATAGCAAGAGTATAGCTTAGTGGTAAATTCAATTTATTAATCTTAAAGACAACTTTATATTCTCCGGAAATAGAATCCAAATATCGATAGTGCAAAGAAACGACCGGTTTAGCCGCTGTCAATAATCTAGTGTTAAATCCTAACACTCTTGCATAATAATACCCGGGTTGTATTGCTTCAAATTGATTTGAATTAGATGTAATCTTGATTTGATCACCAGTTCTTAAATCATCTGATTCTATCACTAACAAATTAGACTGATAGTTTAGTTGCGTGCCGTCAAATGTAATTGAAAAGGCTGGATCAAATATTATCTCTGGGGTTACTACGTACCCATCACCCGGATCAATGATTTGAACCTCAACCACCTTATCATCAACTAGCACTGAGCGCAATACTGCTTCTTTTCTAGGTGCTGGATATTTTGAAGTATCAATATATGCTTTAACTATGGGAGGGTCAACATAACCTCTACCAGAAGAGACAACAACAACTCCAGAAGAATCAGAATAAACTATAGTCTTTGGGTAATGCTCGGTAACTATAGTGTTGTCTACTCCTCTACTCAACCCATATAAACGTTTCTGTTCTCTATCAACTTGAGTATAACGAATTAATTCATCGTTGATTTTAATTAGTCCGGTAACCGGAACTCCTCGAGCATTTTCTAAGAAAATTTCAGTTGATGTTGTTCCCAAATATTTACTAACTACACCAATTTGTTGATTTTCTTTAGACTCTAATTCTAATCCAAAATTATTATACCATAAATTATATTCAGTGTTTGTTGACCAAATAGTGTCCGTAGATACTATATCTGCTTCTGTGTTAACATTAACATATTTTAGTTTAGGTGACTCATATCTAGAAGTGAAGGAACTAAATGTTGCAGGTAAGTCAAAGTCAGTCATACTCATTTCATAAGATTCAGTTCCTGAATATGTGAAGTAGAATTCTTTTAATACGGTATGATATGGTTTTATCTCGTTAATAAACCCTTCTAACAAATTAGTATTTTCATTTTGGTATTTTTGGTATGGTTTTAATTCTCGTATTTTATAACTAACATCAGCTAAACTAGTTTTAGTTAACCAAGGTAGATAATTGTTAGAGTTAACATTTTCACTTTGAATGTATTCAAACATTAATATTAGACTTTTATTTCTATGTTCAGCAAGTTCACCTGTATAAATCTGCTCATTTAATGCTCGTATTATATTTTTTGTTTCAACTGCAGGATATGCATCAAACGATGATACATCAAAGAAATCATCTCCGTATCCAATATTATCACCGACAGGATTCCATAACTTAGATGAGAATTCAATCGTTCCATCCTCAACTCCAATACGTTCCCAAACACCTGAAGTAAATTTATAGACTTCACGTTTACCTTGACTATTTTTAGAAACACCTACGATTGTGCCCTCTTTTACCGTCTCTTTTACTAAGTCATAGTAAGCATCAACCTCAAATATAGTCTTAACATTATCTGAGTAACCGTCAGCCCACCAATATACGTAGTCCCAAAACAAAGTTGTATCATAATCTTCACCAGCTAAACTTAAAAAATTCAAGTTAGGTAGTTCACTTATTGGATAGTTTTTCAATACTCTATTAGCATACTGTAAATAATTTTTTAATGCAGTACTTCTGTCGATGAACATTGTTTGGTTAGGTCTAGATCCAATACCAATTTGTAATAATTTAGGAAGTCCTGGATTAGGAAGAACTTGTCCAAAATCATCTTGACCAGCAAAACTTTCTATAAATTTTCTATATAGGCCTTCAGGAGCCAAATAATTTCTACCATCAGGCAACCCAGGTAAGAAATCATTAGTGTAGTTAGACCTTATTAATTGGAACTCAGAATGAATAGGTATATCAACATCAGTTGAACTATATCCTATATGTAAGTTTGTGGTTTTCTCATTGATGTACTCTCGCACATTATATAAACCAAATACATTTGGCTTAAGTGCTACAAAATAGTCTATACCAGAACCATGAGGATCTTTGATGTAACTTTCAATAACAGTATCTGTCAATGTCTTTCCATGGGCACTGAATAATTTGTTAGTATTTCTAACCCAATAATAATAATGCACATTTAAGTTACCACCGGCATCATTCTCATATGACATGCTATAACTTGAATAATCGTACGGTGTGCCCGGGCCCGGGTAGTTAATAGGTATAACATTACTTTCAATCCAACTGTATACCGTAACGATGCTTCCAGGAAACACTGCTCCCCAATATTTACTATTATATTCAATATCTTCTTGATGATAATTCATGAATTTGGTGCTAGAAATATCAAACCACAATGTTCCTACTTTGTTAGCAGTCCAAACTATAGTGCCGGTGAACATTTCATTATTGTATCCTGCAGGGTCTATAGTAGTGATAAAATCTAAGTTGTCAGCAATAGTTCCTAATAATTTACCTTGCAATGGGTCAAAATAATCAAGCGAATCTAGTGTTTGATTGGTTTCATTATCATATAGTTGAACTTTTTGAATTTTAGAAACATCTGTAATACTAGTTGATTTACGTAGAACAGACCAATGCTTGTCCCCAGTTAAATTTTGATATGCGACTGCACGACCAACATTGTTACCTGTAAGATACCTATGACTTGGTGCACCAATAACAGCATGATTGTTTCTTAATGAAACTGATTTGCCATAATATGGTTGCTTACCATAAGAAGTAGATAAGTCAGGTAATGATTGAGCATATGTATAATTACCCAATGTCAACAAAGTCTCACCTTGTGAATCTATGTATTCATAGATATACGCAGTACCTGCATTTTTATAGATATCTTCCCACTGAGTAAAGTTATTATCAAACACACAATCATTATGATTATTTGTATCATCTGTAAAATCAAATGAGGTGCTAAAATATCTGTCGGTGGTCGGGGCACCAACAATGAAGCTATTCAATTCATTAAACTTAACACTATAACCAAAACTAGTTCTTGAACTTGGTCTAGGGTCTGTAATTACCTCAGTCGTAATGTATTCTGAAATACCCAGTTGAGTTAGAATAGTTGATGGTGCAGCTAGTGCTTCTGTCCATGTGATTATAATTTCACCTGCATTCCATGGTGCCTGAACAAATGTAACTACGCTGCCAGTCAAAGTAAAATATATAGTAATACTATTATCATTATTTAAAACAGCATATGGTATATTAAGACCATCAATCGTTACGGTCAACGCTGATATATTTGCTGGAGCATTTTCTAATGTAAATGCCGCAGTAACACCGTCGCCAGTGAAAGTATCTTTGTGATAATAATTAGAACCAAAAACAGTGATGTTCAACTTATTATTAACTGGACCCAAATTAAAGTCACGTAAGCGAATATGTAACCTATTATCTTCGGAAGCATATGCAAACACGTTATTTACTACTGACAAATTTATCCTATTTGCAACATAGAATGCATCTCCTGCAATCCCTTGATATGGATCAGGATCAGGTAAACTAACTCTGAATCCATTAATGAAAATATCAACCGGACATAGTAAATGACATTGTATTATACCAGTAATAACACCGGTACGTTTTCCTTCATTAGTAAATCTGAACACTGCACCTTCGTGGCCTAAACTGTCTAAGTTATTAGGACTTCCCACAATCAAGTCAGTAGCAGAAGTGTTACAATCTAATGCAAATCCAAATTTTTCAAAACTATCAAATTCGTCAATGGTTCCAGCACCTTGCAATCGTTGCATAAGCAATACATTACCGCTACTAACGGTAATGATGTCACCTGATTTTAATTCCAAGAAAGTTACTAATAGGTTGGAGATTAATACGTAATATGAAGGATTAACTCTTACTTCATTAATGTAAACTGCTGATCCATAATTTGGTGTCCAAGACAAGAAGAAAAGAGCCGCACTGTTTAATGGACTGTCTCCAACAACTTCCCATTTTTCTACTAAACGATTGAATGAGAATACAAATCCTGTATCAACTAAGCCAGCACCATAACTCCAGTCAGCCAATGGTGATCCCACAAATAATCGAGTACCATCGTGGTTTGTTGCAAGTGAATATCCAAATTTATCTTGATATCCGCCGTAACCTTCACTAGATACTGCTCCGACTAAACTATAATTTAAAACTCCTAGATACATTGTACTACCGGTACTAACCGTATAAGGAATTGTTTCGTATATATACAATGTAGTAATTAATGTGCTTGAATTGTATTTTGCAGTTACGATTGTGTAGACATCATCTCCTACACCAAAAGCAGTGAATGTAATTCTACGACCTTGTGGTGCAGTTCCAATATCACCGTAAATATCAAATTGAGTTGATCCAGGGGTAATAGCAGAACTTAGGGTATAACCAACATCATAATAAATCAATCCCTGATCCAATTGGAAAGAGAAGAATAATCCAACTGTTGGGGAACCATCAAGTATTAAATCAGTTGCACTAATATATAAATAGTTACCATCGCCGGACAATGCCAATGCTGTACCCACAGAACCCACAGTAATTCCAGTACCAAACATTGTGTTAGTAAAACTTATTATTTGTTCTTCAACTAAACAGTTAATCTTAGAGTTAGCAACCATTCTGTAAATATAAATTTTACTTAGGTCTCCAAATGGATCTGGCTGTGAGATTACTAATATTTTATCATTTGATGCAATAGCACTACCAAATCCAGAACCTTGAGATAGGGTCGCTGATAATTTCCAATCAGTAGCCGACAATGCTGAGTCAACATAATAAAATACTTTACCAGCAGAAGGATCGGCTACTAAGTAGCCCGAGTCAATTGCAGCTACGGTTGCACCAAACTCAACTGATAGGGCTGGAGTAGATGCTGTTTTGTAAGTATAAGAATTAGTTTTTTGTAAAACATTCCATTCACCATTGACATCTTTATCAACCCAAACTTTATTTTTTACATATTCTGCGTTTAGCAGTGGTAGTCCTAAAATGTCTTTAGCTCTTTCAACACGCTGATTGCTTAATTTGAATGTTATTCCTATACCGGTCAATGTTGTTGTCGATGGGTCTATATTTTTAATAACACTAATTGAGTTCAAAGACAAAACACCAATGACTGTGTAATAGCCATTGATATTTGGATTAAAATTAATCACACCAAATAACTCATTCTCTGTCAATGTATGTGGATTGTCAAATACAAACACAGCCTGAGAGTTTAAACTATTGCGAACTGTTATTAAATTGATTCCGAGTCTTATAGGAGTATACACTTTCCAGTCCCCGGCAACATCAGCTACCCAAACATAATCATTTTTATACAAATCACCAATGTTGGCACTATTTAACATTCCAGGATAGAATGCATAAGTTTGTATATCATCAATATTAACATAACCTGCTGAAGGCAATAGATTTTCTTCTGTCGCAGAAATAGATGGTAAGAAATTTACGTCCTTAGGAGGTGTGCTATAATTTTTTATGTCATAGAATTGAATCTCTTGGTGCGCTCCATCTTCAGTTATTCCTTGTGTGATTGAAACTATTGAAGGATTACCTACAAGCAGTTTTTCATCCAAAGTAACTTCAATGAAATTTTTGTTCATTTTTCCACCATACTCTGATTGCTTAATAGCCCAGTTGTCATGGAAAGTGTAGTTTAAATCAGTTTCCTGAAGAGTTGCACCCAATAAAATGTCTAAAGAATTCTTTGTCCCTTTATTAACGATCATACTCTTGTATAAATTAACTTGAGTGGTATCATCTAAGTTTATTTCACTGAAATAATTTCTAGGTCTATATCCAATCAATGAGAAACTCAATAGGTCTGCATCTTTTTTCAGATTCGTTGTATTACTATCATAGTATAATGTTGATTCTTTTGCTCTAGTACTTGCATTTGGTAGTAATCCTTTTTGCATCAAATTGTAATCGACTGGATTCCATTCTTCTGGTTTAAAAACAGATTGCGGTTTGCTCATTGCAGGTAAATAAATCCAATAAGAATTTTTATACTTAACAATTGACCCTTTACTATATCTTACGTTTGCTTCCCAATCAAGAATATTGTCTTGGTTAATGATGAATCCAGGTGCATTCAACGTGCCATCCCATTGAGCAGTTTTGCTACCGCGCATAAACAAACGTTGTTGTCTTAATCCTGTTTTCAAATTAAACAAAATATCATTAAAGACAGTAATGTTATCAAATATAACTATGTGTTCATATGAACTTATATTAGCTTTAAAGAAACCAATAGCATCACCAGAATTCAATACTTTTACTGTAAACGTTGTACCTAATCTAGTTATTGCTAAGTCTTTTAATGAGATTGGAATTTGATTCTGATTGAATATCAAATTATTGTTTGTGTCGGTTAATGATTGAACCACACCAATTGAATTTGAAATTGTCAGAGAAGAAGCATTTGGATTCAGGTTAATCACACTACCCTCTTCCCATCCAGAATCTACCCAATATAGAACTTCAACAATCATTTGTCTCCAATTGATTTCAATTCCATTTTCTATATTTTCAAAAGTAAAACCAACAGACGCAAGATATTTACCATATCCGTTTAGAAAATTAGCTAATGTTAGCACAGAGGTAAATTCATATCCATAAGGATATATTGTAGTTGAATTAAAGAAGTGAGTAGAAAGACTAACTGTCTGGCTACCCATGCTAATATTTTCATATCTACCATCGAATCTAGGATCATTAGCTACAAAATATGATCTTTCTTTGTCATTACCATAAACTCTATATCCTTTTCTAGTTCTTTGAATAATAACACTGCTGTAAATGATATTTTTTGTTGGTTGATTATGTGTCAATAAAATATTGAAACTCTCATCCGGTATTAATAAACTGTTGTTTTTACTATTTGGACTACCTTTTTCGGCAAAGAATTTTAACAATGACTTGTCACTAAATCCTGCCATTCTATAAGCAAGTCTAACATCAATGTTTGTAATATACTCAACTAATTGAGTATGTCCGTCAATACCATATTGATTTGCATAATCGACAATCCAATTGAACAAACTATGGGTAGCAGTTCCGTCACCGTAAACAGGAATGTCACTTGTAGTTTGGCGTTTTCTGTTAAAAATTAAGTATTGATTAAATTCAGTGTTATATCTATATGCATCTAAGTTAATACCAAGGCTAAAAAACTCGGCCGGTTTAGTTAATGCAAATATGCGTAGTAAATCAAACGGCCATGTACTACTTTTTTTGTAACTATATTCCGCAGGACCTGTATCAGCTACGTTCCATGTATTTTTAAATGACAGACTATTGTAAGAGTTAACTATACTAACAAAAGGAGAGATCAATCTGCCAGCCGAGTCTACTGGTAATACTTCTAATAACCTTGATCTAATTCTTCTTTCGTTAACATAACTGTCACCGTTATTCCAAATTAAACCATTACTAATATCGGTCCATAACAATGTATTATCACTTGTATAAGGAGCCTCTCCGTATCTATTATTCCACCAGCTAGGTTTATTAACTAAACCTAGCATTTCCCAAGGAGTAGTATGCGGTGTTGTAGTATCATAATACCATAGATATATACCTCTCCAGTAACCTTGATTAACGTAGGAGTTATCTAACTTATTTTTAGTCCCTTTATAATTCCATGTAAACTCATTAGTTTCAAAATATGTCTGGGCGGTGTAGTCAATGTTGTTGTTACCTGCCCAATTCAAAAATTGAGTAGCATAAATTGCATTTATTTCGTCAAATGTATAATCAGATTTTCTGAATTGTCCTGGTATTATTTCATCGTATTCTACGGGAATCTTTGCATTAACCTTTAAGTTATTGTAAACTCGTTTTTCAAATTCTAATAATGCTCTATCTCTGTTGTCTTCTAAGAAACCATTGTTGTATTCGCCAAACAACTTAGTAAGTGAGCCATCATGTCCTTTGATAAAATACGTAGGTTTACTATACGAGTCATCTAATATAACTTCAGGGATATATGAAGGATAGAAACCTAATTTAGTTGGGGTGTTCGGGACATAATTACCATATGTCTGTGAATATTCTCTGACAATAATAACGTCATTTGGTAACAAATCTGTATTAATGCGTAATAACTTTTCAGTGTTTTTTACGACATAATCAATATCTTTCATTAATTGAATGGTTCTTTTTGTACCATCTATGATTCTAGACAGGTATACTAAAATACCAAAATAGTTTGCATTTGTAAAGTCATAAAAACGTGATAGCGGAAATATTGATGCATCTACAGAACTATTGAACGTGTATGTCTTTTGAGAATGAACTCCCTTACATGGGATCATGTCACTCCAAAAGAAACTCATTGTCTCATCTCTGTTATTAGTAATTTGCTCTAATGCATCGTCTAATATAATTGAAGCCGGTTGAATTGATAGGTAGTCATTATTGTTAACCATATCTAACAATGATGTTTTAAATTTAGTGTACTGGTTACTATTAAACAACAATGCATCCAAGAAATTAAACTTTGATGCTTTTGTTAAAATTGCAGGTGTTATTAACGATGAGCTATTTTGAATAATTCGAGTACCATATGGTACTGTGTTTCCTAAATCTCTAAAATTATTAGGCCCAAACGCAGGACCCTCAATGGTTTTTAGATTGTTGCAAATACTTTTATAATGACCGCGCAGATCACCTAAATTAATAGTAGAGATTTCTTCATTAAAGGGATTATGATCAAAGTTACTTGGGATCTGATAATACCCAATCTTGGATACTTGATCACTGTGAATTAAAATCTCAACTGGTGTCCCTATCGGTGGTGGAGTTAGCAATGTTATTTTAGTTGTTGTAGCAGAGGTAGTATATTCGTAATCAGTTATTCTTTGATTATCTTCATATACCGTAATGACTGGCCACTTAGTAGATTCAGGGTCTTTGGCTGCAATATCACATATTAAAGAAGAACCAGTGTAAACTAAATTGAAAATTTGATATTGAATACTATATTCAACTGCTGTCCGCCATCCAATCAATCTAGTAAAATCAATATTAGAATCATATGAATGGACATATCCATTGTTAATGTTAGAGGTAATTGAAGTACTATCAGCTACATAATTGAATGTGTCAGAGTTTAACCTTGATTCAAATACGATATCACCGATATTTGTTATTGAACTATATTTAATTGGGAAATTTAAGATAGGGTCGGGTTGACCGGCACCCTCAGCATAACTAAATAGTTTTGTACCACTAAAGTCAGTTCCTGGGTAATATTCATCGTTCCCGTAACTAATACCATTAGAATCAAATAAATCAAACAACGGTGGTTGGTTTATTGTTTTCTTAGATTGTGCTTCATGCCAATTTGATCCATCAAAATAATAAGTAAGTCCCTTAGAATACTCACCCTTTGTTATAACTGTTTGATCATTAAACCGCACTTCTCCATTGACTACTTTGCTTAAAGTTACCTTAAACCTGAAATCACTGTTGTTATCAGCTAACGACACTATAAATATTTGTCCTTTAATTTTAGGATCATCATCATTTGCAAAGATAATTCGTGCGCCATCAAATGCAAACGAGGATGCCCCGTCAGGATGATATGTGGTTGCTAACTTACCGGATACTTGAGTAAAAGCATTAGTAGTATTCAAATCAATAAAATCAACAGGAGGTTTGCCTATTGCACCTGAATTGAATAATTTTAAGTCAGGGTAAAATTCTATTATTGGGCGTTTGGCTCTAACATCTGAGTTATTAAAAGCAGACAACACTAATGGACTATTTGAATTTTTTTCTAGTGTTAAATTTAAAGCATTTACATGAAACCATCTATTACTACGACTCCAGCCATTTTTATTTTTGCTACCTCGACCAATTGTAATGTAGTCTGGCAATGCAGGTACTAATGCACTATCACTATATGGACTAACATCGAACCCATCAGAGTCTAATGGAACTGCTTCACCTTCAGTGAATGGTTCAGGTACAAGTTGTTCTGAAACAGGTATTAATTGAATGGATGATCCAACCCCCTCAACATAGTATGCGTCCTGTAAATATTCTTCTGGAAATACATTACCAAAGAATTTAACTTTTATGCCATTAGTAAATTTTACATCATTTGGGCTTTTGTAGTTTGGTTTGTTTAATATATCTGTAAGTACATCAATTTTTGATAGATATAGACCATCAACTAGGTTGATTTTACCAAATTGAGTTTCTGTTTTACCGTCTTGATAATATAGAGTATCTAAGTTTGCAGTAATTATAGGAACTAATAATATTTCACCGTATGTATTTCTTACAAGAACACGATTAACATATTCTTTTCCATTGGTGACTTGAATACGTTGGTCGTTGGGTATTGCACTATGTTCTTCTAGATATATTGTTGGATTGTTGATATCACCAACTAATGTAATTTTATAAAAATTATCATTTACTGTAGTTGTTTTGCCTTCTTCAAGACCGCCCACATTAACCTCTGCCAATAGTGGAGCATTTGAATCAGTTGACCCGTTTGTTAGTGCTACAACTGTTCCGTCAAACATAGGAGCAATAGTAAATGTTGTTAGACTATCAACCGTTTTAACATAGTACACTTGACCAACTATTATCCCACCAAACGATATGCCAGAAAAAGTAATATCGGAACCAACTGCTAAATCACTAGTTGAGGTGGTATGAATTAGATTACCAATTGCTTCTGTTTGTGTAACTTCAATACTTATTTTTTCAACGTTACCAGGTGAATCACTATCAAAGTCATACTCATCAAAGAATGTACCGCGATAGCCAATATCTGCTGAAGTAGATTTGTAGAAAAGCAATGTCTTACCATTGAAGTTTACTTCTCCATCAATTTGACTAAGTTCGCTTAGTGACTTACCATGCACTTCATCAAACTTTTTATCAGAAACTAAATCAACTGATAAATTACCAGGATAGTAGTTGTCATTCTGTGAAGATGATAATGGTACTGTGAAAGTAATTGTGCCTTGAGTAGAACCATTGAAGTCAACTCCAACAACTTCTCTTGTACTAATGTTAGGACTGTCGGCTCTTACTCCGCTAGTGCCCGGTTCCGTTTGGATCCAAAATTCAGAATCTTGACTAACCGTAAAGGTATATGTTCCACCTCTAACCAAAGTTATAGTAGGATTATTTTCAGTAAAAGTCTGTAGTAATGAATTCAATGAATAAGCAGCACCAATATTAGTAACTGTGAAATCTAAATTATTGAAAAGCGTGTTAGTAGCTACAATGATATCGTCCGGTCCCTGTGGTAACCAGTAATATTGACTATAGTTAATTATCTTGTCTAGTTCAGTGAAGCTGTCCCAAGAATAGAATTCGTTATTAAAAAGTTTGTTATGGTCAAGACCCAATGCACCTTCAGTTCGTAAGCTATCAATCAATCCTGAATAAGGTATTGCATCAATTGCAACATCAGTATCTTTCTTTTTAAAAACAACAGCAGGTTCTAATTGATAATCAGTTCTTTCTTTAGTAGGCTCATTTACATAGCCATCACTAGCTGTTACTCCATAACCAAATTTACTACCTACAAATCCCTGAACTTTTACAAAGTCAGGTTGCTGAGTAATCTGATCTAATGTTGCAGCCAAAAACTGTTCATTAGATTTTGTCTTGAATATCTCAGGTAAAAAATCAATTGTTCTAACTTGTGTAGCCATATCTGGTTGCCTATATTAACCTATTTGTAATTCTGCCGGTGATAGTGAAGTGATCACCGTGATATCACTAGCTTGCGCCGCGTTGACAAAAATCTCATAAGGGGAGCTATGTATCTCATACAAATCCCCAAATTTTAATGAAGGATCGTTTGGTACTAATACTATTGAACTTACTAAATCGCCAATGGTGCTATGAGTGAATGCACTTAATTCGCTAAAATAAAATGTATCGCCAAATGTCCAATTGTCAATTGAAAAATATGAATTCATTGAGGTTAATACTGCTGACCGAACTTCACTATCGCTGGCAGTTGTTGTGCCAGATTTAATAACCTTAATAGTTGCTTGTAGTTTTGATTCTGCCTTTATACCAAACAATGGTTTAAATGTTACACAGTTTAATATCAGACTATCAGTCAACATTTTATAATCATTTACTGTTGAATAAATTAGATTCAATTCATCAAGCGTTGGTTTCTCTGGTTCTGATAATCTACCACTTGAATCCTTAATCCAATTTTGATACTGTGTATAGTAACTCTGTGTTACTAAGAACAAATCAATGATATTAGTGGTTGCTGGATCAATACGTGTAGTATTACTTGAGTTGTGTTTGTATTGGAAAGCTAAACCTTGGCGACCTATTTTTGCAATATAATTGTCAACTTGGACAACTTCAATTACATTCTTGTTACTAGTATTCTGTATTGTTTTATAAAAAGTTTTTTCTTTACCTGCAAAAAATACACTATTTGGTGGAAACTCGTATCTCACCAAAGCAATTTCTTGTCTGCTAGTGTAAGCATAGTTAATGGTGTTAGTTTCTACCATTTGATATCTAGTTAATAAGTTAGAATCAGTAATCAATTCAAAAAATACATATTTAAAAAGATTAGTTGAGCCAGTGGCATATCCTGTTAGTAGGTAGAAAAAATCAGGATTCTTGATTGCTCCGGCTGTATTTGGATCCGTGCTTGATACTTCAACACTATAATCATCCACATACCCATCTATTTCAGTTAGTTGTCCCACTATACTTAATTTAGTATCAGTAGGGAAAGGATAGTTACTATCAGGATAACTGTTTACTTTTAGAACATTGATATAGTCTTGTAATAATTTTCCTGTTGCAGGATCATATATAATTCTATTTTTATTAAAAGCAAAACGCACACTTGAAGAACTTGCAAAGTAATAAGCAATAGATTTATATGTTACTTTATATCTACCAGATCCTAAACTTTCAAATTTAACAAAATATTTGCTATCTGTAACTGTACTTAGGTACCATCGGTCTTGATTCACTAATAAGTCATTTCTAAAAACCAAACTAAAATTTTGACCTAATAGGACTTGAGTAGAAATTTCTTGTATCAATGTAGTTGGTAATGAGTTTGTAAATGACGGTAATACTTCCCGTAAAATCAATCCGGTTTGTAGTGGATTATTCAACGTTACAGGACCGTAGCCAGTAATCAGATTACCTTCGCCGTTATTAGTCCCTTCACCGATAACAGCAGAAATACTTGTCCAAAGATAAATGCTATCAGCAATGCCTGGCAAACCTTCTACTAACTTATTATTTTTATTGAAATAATATCCACTTGGAGCTTTAAATTTTAATAGAGCGCCTTCAGTAAGATATTTTACGTTACCAGTAGTAAATACCCCAATTGAAACAGGACCGGAATTGTTATAAAAATAACCAGTTGATTCTAAATCGTTAAAGGAACTTTGATGCCACATGATATCGTTGTCCCCGGAACTAGCATCAATTTTATATCTTACGAATTGTTGAGTATAGTATTGAAAAACTCGGTGATTGTTCAATGCATTGCTTAACGTATCAGTTAGAAAAACTAAAATATCATTTGTAGTATAAGCATTAAAAATTAGATTTCCATCAGTTTCTTCTATATACAATCCACCGTCATCAGCAAAGACGTTAGTACTTGAATATTTTCCTGTTGGGTCTAGTAAATCAAAATTTCTACTAACGCCAACACTACTGCGGTTCAACGCTTTACTTTTGATAATACTATTAAAAAGTGTGAAGGGAAAGTTATTATAATCTTCTCCGTTAACCATACGATTTTGGCTGTAGTATCGTTGTGGAGCACGTTGTTTAATATTAGTTAGAGATTCTCTTCCCTGTGCGTTTGAGATTGGTGTCATCAATTCTAATGATATTGATAATGTTTCGATTCTTCCGGTTCTACTGACATATGTCATAATAATAGAAGTACCTTGAAACTCATCTGAATTAATTGTATATGTCAATGCATTACTAGTTCTAACATATGCTCTAAAGTTACCGTTAGGTATTTTACCAAATACACCGTCGCCAAACGTATAACTTACTTGATCGTTGAATCTAGAAACTACACTAAAAATCTGTTTATTATTAGAGGTTTGTGTATTTCTAGTACTATCATATATATTTTCTACTTGTGTCCAGTTTTTTTCTAAACCAGTTATAGGATCAAGTCTATACAACCAAGTATCATTATTATTAATCCCTTGAATATTAATATCGATCAACTGATTGCCAATTTGTTCTGATACATTAAAGTTATAAGGCTGCAATGAACCTTGCTTGAAGTACATAAAGAACCCAGTATTAATACTCCCATAACCTAGTTTGTCGTTTCTATAAAGAATATTAAAATTTGAATTTAAGTTGGGACTCATCTCATATACATTATCTGCGTTTAAACTTGTTACACTGACGCACTCAAAATTCATGTTAGTGCCCTGTACTACTGCGCTAAAAGAAGCAACAGGTAATATGCCTGTTGATCGTTGAACCGTATACTCATCGGTGCGTACACCTAAAATGTCTTTACTATTTCCAGGTCTACCAACACGCTGGGAAGTTATTAGGGCGGCATTAATAATACTATTAAATTGTTCTTGCCAGTTTGGATTTGCAGGATCATTCCATAATACTGTTAGGTTACTTAATTGCAATCCATTGACATCCCTAACCTGCTCAGTGGTTTGTATAGATGAAATCTTCAAATATCCTTGAGCGGCAATATTACGTTTTGGGTTATATCCAACTAAGTTTGCTAGTTTAATAACACTGTCGCGGCGTTCTGCGGTGTCTATAAAATTTTCACGGGCATTCAAATCATCACGGAAAGCAAGAGCCTGTCCCATATAAGCAATAACATCTAGTAATGCTACATATTCACTAGATTCAACATAATCATTGAATGTTTCTGGATAATATGTTTGTAAATAATCCACAAAGGTTTTACGAAGGGTTTCGTAATCATAACTCTGTAAATCTGCTTGTCTATATGTTTTATAGATGGATTTCCAGTCATTTACACCAAAAATAGAAGTTTGTCGTGAACTTGTGGCCATATTATATAATCTCTTTTATATATTTATCATATAAAAAATGGCTGTTTTTAAGATCCAATTGCCATTGAACTGTTCTGGTCGAATAATATTGATAGTGAAATAGGATTATTGAAGGGTAGCACATACATATCAATAGTCATTGATATTCCATTCTCCCTAGGTACTACCCCAGTAATACTTACTGCTATTCTAGGGTCAAAGGAAGCAACTCTCATAATTTCTTCTTCTAAGACAACTCTTGTTTCAGTTGTGTTTGGTTCAAATACAAAACTCCACAAAGAAGTACCGTATCCTGGATTACCGGGCTTAGACCCCTGTTGTATGTTTAGTGCATTAATAAAATCTTGAATTACTAATTCCTCATCCAGCGTTCTAAATTTATTCTTAGACTTCATTGGAGAGTTTAGTGGAATGCTGCCAGCAACGCCGGTGTTGGTTGAGTCTATTGTTTGTCTCACTTCGTTGACATGTTGTGTGTTAAATCCTATGTACGTTGCCATGATAAATCCTTAAGTTATTTGTGCCGGGGGTGCAGATCCGGTTTGATTGGCATATATTTCACCTCTGATTTGTTCAATTCGTTTCAGACATGTTTGCCATTCTTCTTTAGCTGCGGTTGTTTCTGCGGCTTCTTCACCGTTCTTTTTCTTAGAATTGAAATATTTTGTTTGTAAATCCCATTTTTTATTAGTATCAAGTTCAGTTAATTCTTTTTTCAACTTGTCATAGTTTGCAGATTGGGATGCTGTTGGAACCGAAAATGATCCTGTTGGAATACCATCACCTAAATTACCAGGTGGCATTTTCAAATCACCCAACAATGCGCCAAATTGGGCAGATTGAACTGCTGTGTTTGTTGTACCCACAGCCACTGTAGGTAAAACAATACTTGATCCGCCTGTTTTCATTGAATTTAAAGATGCGCTAAGTTTTGCAGATTCTGCAGGACCTAAATTTTTGTTTGCTACATCAGTAAGTTTATTTGTTCCGGTAAGTTTAGTCTTAAGAGAAGCAATAGCACCCTTCACTTTATCTGCACCTGCTGAAATACTTGATTTGATAGATCCTAGTACGCCCGAAATTCCAGCGGTTCCGGGTAATGATGCACCACTTGTACCGGAACTAGCTGTTGCAGTTGTGCTTACTAATGGTGGTACTCCCAATCTAGAACGTATATACGGATCAGTGGGGTCAGCGTTGCCAAAAGACTTCCTTTGCTCATCTGACAATCCAGCATAAGGATTTTCTTTAGTAGGCATATTATTATCAACAATCATTGATTGCCCTTCATGATTTACTTCTACTAGATTTGATGCTGTTGCACTACCTGCTGTTAAATTAGCAGTTCCACTAGGATTAGGAGTGAAGAATGCTTTAATTTTAGAACCCACTTTTGATAATGATTCTTTTAATGTTGGTGCTTTTACTGCTGTGCTCTGGGGAGCCTGTGCTCCTGCATCCAAGGCTGCAGTTTCACCTGCATCTACGGCTGCTTTTTCTTCATCATTTTTTGCATTGATTGTTGTTAGATTTTGTGGTTTGCCTGCAGTTAATGACTTGAAGCCTTTCTTAATTTTATCAAACGCGGAAGATACCGCACCTTTTAAATTATCAAGAATTTTTGCTCCACTTAATGGTCCTGTAGCTTTTTCTTGAATGTCAGCCGCTTTGTTACCAGAACCTACTATGTCTTTTATAGAACCAGACAATTTTTCACTTATGTTAGATGGAATCTTAATTCCTAATTTAGAAGCTATTTTGGAAGCTATTGCTACTCCACCGGCAACTATTGCTGCACCTATTTTACTTGGAAGACTTGTATTTGTTCCGGCTGCGGTAGACTTAACATAATCTGCTGTTGCCTGTGTGCCATGGGTTGCTCCTGCTAATACTAATCCACTAACTTGTGATGAATCTTCTTTGCCAGTGATTACTCCTGCTGTTGTTAATGCAGTTTTTGACTTAGTTAACAAATTATTTGCAACTGTAACTTGAGCAGAAGTATTATTAACTAAGTCTTTCATTGAATTTATACCGTCTTTACCAGTAAAGATATTTGGAGGCATCGCTTGTTCGATAGTCTTACCACTAGTGGTTGCGGCAACCACAGCATCTGCTGTGCCGGGTTTAATATAACCAGCAGCCTCAAGTTGATGTGGATTCAATCCCAAAGGTCCAACAGTGGGAACTTTTGCTCCATCTGCTTCTTTTATAGCCGCTACTTGATTTACCGATAGCCCAACTTTTTGATCAGCGGTCTGTGAATTAACCGCTATCTGAGAAACTAATGCTTTGTTTTCTTCAGTGACATTATTAGGAACAGTTGATTGTACTGCTGAACTTGCAACCGGAGAAGTAGAATTTTCGTTTGCGGCAACGTTAGTTGCAGTGACGGCTGGTGAAGCGGCTTCCGGTAAATTAGCGTCAGCAGTCAAATCAATTTTTACATTTACACCTTGATTTGCTCCGGCCCAAGGGCTGTGTGCCGGAGCACGACTAACAATACTAGGCAACTTGGCCGGGGCCGCAAGATATCCTTTTTCTTTATCAAACAATGTGTCAGTGTGTGCAACTTGCGGAATAGGTTTAACTTCTTGAGGAGAGAGTGAACTTTCACCTGTGTTTAATTTTACATTTGGTCCACCTTTAATGTAATTAGTTCCTCCACTTTTTATCATACTATCGCCGGAACTTTCAAATGACATTTTACTGTCAACTTTTAAAGTATGATCTCCTTTAGTATGTTGTTGCAATGTACCGCCTGTGAATTGAGAAGTATCTTGAAAACTTTCTATCTTAATATTAGTAGCAGAAATATTCAAATCGTTTTTAGCATTGATGTTTATATTATTATCAGCATGTAGATTCAAATCACCTTGAGTTCGTATATTAACACTGTTAGTAGAATACATATCAATGGTGCCTTCTTTGCCCATCTCAATATAACTTTTACCACTTGCATGTACAATGAATAAAGTACCAATAGTATCATTCATCATAATCATGTGACCGGCAGCAGTTCGAAATCTCATTAATTGATCTTTGCCTTGTAGATCTCCATCATCCATTACAAGTGTATGTCCAGCTCTTCGACCTACTACTTTATAATTATCTTCTGGGATTGTAGCATCTTTTACTGCATCTAGTATGGTTGAATCAGAATATCCCCCTTGATAGATTGCTCTACCAGGAGTGCTTATACCAAATACTTTACTAGGACTTTCACGACTACTACTGCTACTAATTGTTCCTCGATCAGGGTCACGTATCAATCCTTGATTATTTAAACTTGCAGCCATATAACTATGCACAGGTCTTGGTTGTGAAGTTAGTTGAGTACCATATCTATTGCTGGGTCTTATATCGTTAATCTCACCTACAGGCAATAATGTAGCGCCACCGTAATTTTTTGCCTCTGCTTCATTTGACACAATGGAATCTGATGATCCTATAGCAGGCACCATATGCATTAGTCCAGTTCTAGGAATACTACCTATATACCATCCAAAATCTGATACACCGTTTTCAAACAAACAAACTACTTGAATTCCCAAATCAGGAGGAGTAAACCAAAAACCATAACTTTGTGGATTGTCTTTAAAAGTACCGAATTCATTATCAGGACTACCTGTATTAGGTGTAGTACCAAAGAAGGGGCTTAGATAATCTACCGTAGTCCAATTATCAGGATTGTTTTGATCTCCTGCATCTAACCTATGAAGGTATACTTTGATTTGTCCTGATTTTTTAGGGTCTATATTATGTTTAACTGTACCGACGACGGCACTAGGAATTAAGTTGGTTCGGCCTCTATCATCTTTGTAATTTTTACTAGGTCCGTTAAAAAATCTATCCCATGCCATACATTGTTTTCCTATATTTTACTGATATCTTATACATTATTTGATATTACATTTCGTTGACCAAAAGCTACGGATTCTGTATACACAGGTTTTCTGCCGCTGATTGGCACTTTTCCTTTATTAAAAGCTACGGATTCTGTATACACAGGTTCTCTGCCGCCTTCATCTGATTGTGAATTTGTATTATTGTTGTTACTAGCAGTACTACCGCTATTATCATCATTGTCACTGGCTTGCGCTGTTTGAGTTACCATCGGTGGCGAACTGATTTGATTATCAACACCGAATTGTGCAACTCTATTAGTACCCAATACCCCTGGCATGTTACCATCGACCGGTAGCGAATTGATTTGTTCATTAACACCGAATTGTGCAACTCTATTATTAGTATCTAAGGAATCATATCCTGCACTTCTACCTGGATCTGAAACTGAAGTTGAATTTAGGTTTTTTTCAGTTGCTGCTGAAAAATTAGGTAGTCCTCCGGTAAGTCGTTGTACAAATTTACCCCTACTAAAAGAACTAATAACTTTATTTACCATAAACACAAAACCTTTTGGTTTTGGGTTCATACTTTTAGGATAATCCATGAATAATATTCTATCATCAGTTTTAAGCAGTCCTGTTTTTTCATCATAGTCCTCAGCTTGCTTAAAATCAATCTCAATAAAAACTTGGCCCACACCTGGATTAATTGCATAATCGTCTCCATACCATCTATTCAATTGTTTCACTATTGTTCCATTAAAGGCCGTCATTAAGTAATCAGGATCACCCAAAATTGACAAATTATATTTCACTAATTCACCCGGACTGTATAACCAAGAACGGATACTATTAACTTCTTCATTTGTCCCAATTTCTTTACCAGCGTTTCTAGCATTAGCGGCGCCAACAGTTGCTATCGGAATTTCACCTATGTTACTTGATGTTTGTGTTTTTGCAGAAGAAGAATTAGAGTTTTCTAATTGGTAGGTAAAATTATAACTCACATCAAATGATAATACTTCTGTGTTTTGGCCGGTATACCAATATTGATACCGTTTATAAGGCCCGTAATATTTTTCTAAAGCATTTGAATAAATTGTTCTAAGAAAAGGTACTTTATATAATTGAATGATGTATGTAATTTCATACGCAAAGTTATTACGTTTAATATCTTTACCTTCGGGTCCTGAACCAGTTGCTAAAAATTTAATTTTTGGAGTAATATTATACCAACGTATTAAATCACTTGATCCGTTATCAACAGGTTCAGCAGTTACTGTGTTTATTGGGTCTTCCTTTGTAACAGAACTTAATTTACTTCTAACAAAATCACTCTGAGAAATAATAGTATCAATTATATTAATTATTGGCTCACCGGCGGAATTGCTAACTATTCTTATATCATAATTAACAAGACCTTTTTCAGCATAATTCATTCGATATTCAGTTCTTGCATTTACTTGGTTTGGAGTAACAATATGTGTTAATGGTGTTTTCTGTGCTGAAAGATCCTTCTTGTTTACCATTGGCGCATTTAATATATCATCGTCCCATATTTCTATTTTATAAACGTTTGCAACTTCAATTTCCTTATTGTCAAGGCGGCGTTTTTCGTCATTATTCAAAACATCAACTACACTCTTAACAGATGGATCAGGGTTTTCTCCTAAGAGAAGTTCACCTACTGTTTTTCCTTGAAAACTTTTATTTGAAGTGATAACACCATAGTTACCCAATGCAACTAGTTCTCCTGCAGGAACTGCGGTAATATCATATACTACTAAACCCTGTTCTAATTTATAACCAACAGTAGTAATGTATATGCAAAAAGTTCTTTCGTGTGGTGATTTTTGAGCAATTGGATGTGGTGTTCTGTCCTCGTCCAGAGCGGGGTCAGTGTATCCATAAAAACGTATTGTTAAAAAATAGTTACCTCGAATAGAATCCGGGGTACGGCTTGCTGAATTGTTGCGTAGTTCTGATAATTTATGTGGAAAACTAAAACCATATGGTTCATAAACTTTAAATTTAAACTTCATTGTATTAGTTGAAATTAGAGTTTCTTTAGAATTAGTTAAAGTTTCAAGTTCTAAATCGTCAATATAAAAATCTAACTCAAACCCATCTGCTCTTTTTTGACTTGTTCCGCCACTTCTAACAATGATAGGTGCTTCGTCAACTGCATTAATTTCTCCATTAATAAATCTATTATAGATAGTAGGAGTTACTAAACTCAATGTTAGATTATAGGTATAGCTACTGTATAGTGATAGTGGATTAAAATCTCTTGCTCCGGGAGTTTTATCAGATGCTATATCACTAATGGGAATAAAACCAGTAACATTTACTTTTATAGGTTCGGATTGGGCTGGGGCAGAGTTAATTTCACTTGTCCGTAGCCCATAGACAGCATCTTTTTTTTCTTTTTTTTCTCCTTGTTCATCATCGGCTACCTCAGATGATGCTTTTGTAGAGCTTGTTGTGTTTCCATCTATCGGGGTTTTTGCAGCTTCTTCGGCTGCTTTTGCTTTTGCGGCTTCTTCTTCTGCGGCAGATTGTTTTCCGGTTAAGGCATTTAGTTTTGTTTCAAAAGCTGTTATATCGTATTTGGCATCAGCAATTAATACTTGCAGACCTGTTAGCTGTTGCCTCATTTTAGTCTGATAGTCTGATACATAATCACCTCTAGGTGACCCCGAAGTTACAGCTATTTTGTTGTATATATTAGTAATGTCAGTAATAGCTCTTTCAGATATATCTATATTAGTTTTTTGAATCTCTATCTTTTTTTGAATATATTCAGCTTCGCTAAGAGTAGATTTTGATGCGTTTATTGCATTGTTATCAGCAGAATTTTTAGTAAGCTCAACCGCAAATTCTTTATTAACTTTTTGAAGATACTCTTGCCAAGCCGCGTCGGCTATTTTGTTATTGGCTGCTCGTTCTCTTTTGAGAGCGTCAATTTCAGCTTTAGTGCCTGCCATCTTATAACCCCAACACTTGTTTCAATGTAGTAATTTTAGGTATGTATATTCCCACACCGGCAACAAAATCAAAAAGAGGATCTTTAAGTCTATTAGGATTGCGTTGTGCAAAGACCCACCATAACGTACTTTCATTGTATAAGTCATACGCTAGTAGGTCAGGTCTTAAACTATATGTTTGTGTTATTTCCCAATATTCATCTGTCTCAATCATTGGGATAGGTCTATTTACCATGACATCTAAAAATTGATTATTGAAAACTGAGGAAAGATAATATGGACTTGTTTTAGGAAAACTCATTACCAATACCCTCCTTTTTGTGCATATCCTTGCGTTGAATAGTTTTTGCTAATATTACCGCGAGTAACAATAGGTTTTAATGTCAATGAGAATGAAATTTTAGTAGGTACATAAGTAGAGTCATTGTTATTAAGATTCATACTAGTAAAAACCGGTTTTACTTTTTCGCCGCCGGGTGCTAAATTGTTATTATTCAATCTTAATGTTTTATTTAACCAATCTCTTACTGGGGATTTGGGTTTTGGCGACGCCGGAGTATTGGATTCTTGTATACCAATTGTTGTTCCGGACCAAGTCTTATCAGTATTTGTTCTGATATAATCAACATCATCGGGAAGAGTAAAAGTAAAACTAGTAAGCACTAATGGAAGATGATCAAATTGATATTTACCATATCCAGTTAAAAATAACAATGGTGGGGGAGTACCTGCAATAGGATATGTATCTTTCCCGTAAAACATCTTAGTAACTGTTTTGAAAAAATGCATTGTTGCTAACAAATAATTAGCTTCTACTGTATCTTGGGCGGTAAACACCGCAGAAATTGAAATATCATCTACATAACTATTTTTATAAAAACTCAATTTATAATTGCTATGGGTAATGTCAGTAGAATCATATTGAGCCTTATACCCCATTTGAATAGTTGGTGTGTAGGGGAATACAACCCCTTTGGTTTCTGATAAAGGGGTTGTATTCCCCTACAC
>Ga0209230_10000109_pt1 | contig 30035 bp, 33 predicted proteins | sample LakOntMetagenome_FD_187467 | JGI IMG/M metagenome (GOLD analysis project Ga0209230, IMG submission 187467) | Freshwater and sediment microbial communities from Lake Ontario - Sta 18 epilimnion Metagenome (SPAdes) (version 2) | ecosystem: Environmental > Aquatic > Freshwater > Lentic | place... | reverse complement strand
CGCAACGCGAACTCTGCTTACCATGACACGGTTTCAATGCCGTCTTCATCGGTCAAGGTTCGTATCGCAGAAATTCTTAAGACAGAGGGTTACATTGGTGACTTCCGCGTCGTTTCAAATGAGAACGGTGTAGGAAAGACTCTTACTCTCGATCTCAAGTTCGGCACAAACCGTGAGCGTTCAATCGCAGGTCTTCGCCGTGTATCAAAGCCAGGTCTTCGTGTTTACGCGAAGTCAACTGCGCTTCCTAAGGTACTTGGTGGACTTGGTGTCGCAATCATCTCTACTTCATCTGGTCTCTTGACCGATAAGCAGGCTAATAAGAAGGGCGTAGGCGGAGAAGTTCTCGCTTACGTATGGTAATCGACTATGTCACGTATCGGTCGTATGCCTATCACCGTTCCTAGCGGCGTAGAGGTAACAATCAATGGCCAGCATGTTTCAGCTAAGGGTCCTAAGGGATCACTTGCGCTAACAGTTGCAGAGCCAATCAAGGTTTCACAGGCTGATGGTGTTATCACCGTCGCCCGTCCAAATGATGAGCGCATGGTCCGTTCACTCCACGGTCTCTCACGCTCATTGGTAGCAAATGTGATCGAGGGTGTAACAACTGGTTACTCACTCACAATCAACATCGTCGGTGTTGGTTACCGTGTTGCTGAGAAGGGCAAGGACCTAGAGTTCCAGCTCGGTTACAGCCACGTAATTAACTTCCCAGCGCCTGAAGGAATTACCTACAAGGTTGAGTCACCAACAAAGCTCATTATCAGCGGAATCGATAAGCAGCTTGTCGGAGAGACAGCAGCGAAGGTAAAGAAGCTTCGTAAGGCAGATCCATACAAGGGTAAGGGTCTTCGTCTTGAGGGCGAAAAGGTTCTTCGCAAGGCTGGAAAGGCAGGTAAGAAGTAATGGCAATCGGAGTTAAGGTCCGCAAGGGCAACGCACAAGTTGCGCGCGCTCGTCGTGCTTTCCGTCTTCGCAAGAAGATCTCAGGCACACCATCACGTCCACGCCTCGTCGTTTCACGTTCATCACGTCACCTCTTCGTACAGGTTATTGATGACACACAGGGTAAGACATTGGCTTACGCATCAACTATGGAAGTAGATCTTCGCAAGGCATCTGGCGATAAGTCAGCTAAGGCTAAGCAGGTCGGTGCTCTCGTAGCAGATCGCGCAAAGAAAGCTGGCGTTTCAACAGTTGTATTCGACCGCGCTGGTTACAAGTACCACGGTCGCATCGCAGCTGTTGCTGATGCTGCACGAGAGAACGGATTGGAGTTCTAATATGGCTATTGAAACAACAACAGCTGCTCCATCAACTGGTGCACCAGCTAGCAACGCAGGCGGTAAGGGTCGTGGCGAACGCCGCGAAGGTCGTCGTGACGATCGCGAACGCGAAAAGTCTCCTTACACAGAGCGCGTGGTCTTCATCAACCGCGTATCTAAGGTTGTTAAGGGTGGACGTCGTTTCTCATTCACAGCTCTCGTAGTTGTTGGAGATGGAAACGGTCTCGTCGGTATCGGTTACGGCAAGTCAAAGGAAGTTCCAGCTGCGATTGCAAAGGCTGTTGAAGAGGCTAAGAAGTCATTCTTCAAGGTTCCACGCGTCCAGGGAACAATTCCTCACCCAGTTCAAGGTGAGACTGCAGCAGGCGTAGTTCTACTTCGCCCAGCTAGCCCAGGTACCGGAGTTATCGCCGGTGGTCCTGTGCGTGCAGTACTTGAGTGTGCTGGTATCCACGATGTTCTTACAAAGTCACTCGGATCATCAAATGCAATCAACATGGTTCACGCCACTGTTGCTGCGTTGAAGATGCTTGAGTCACCAGAGCAGATTGCAACTCGACGTGGTCGCCCACTAGAAGATGTAGCACCTGCCGCAATTATCCGCGCTTCACAGCAGACAGTTGGTGCATAATGCCACGTTTGAAAATCACACAGATTAAGTCAACAGTTGGCAACAAGCCAGAGATTCGTAACACTGTTCGTTCTCTCGGTTTAAAGCGCATCAACGATGTTGTCGTTAAGGAAGACCGTCCAGAAATTCGTGGCATGGCAGTAGCTGCTCGCCACTTGATCAAGGTAGAGGAGGTCGAATAAAGATGACACTAAAACTTCATCACCTTCGTCCAGCTCCAGGTGCTAAGAAAGCTAAGACTCGTAAGGGTCGCGGTGAGGCATCAAAGGGTAAGACCGCAGGTCGCGGTGGCAAGGGAACTCACGCTCGTAACACCGTTCGTATCGGTTTCGAGGGTGGTCAGCTTCCACTCGTAATGCGTCTTCCAAAGCTTCGTGGCTTTAAGAACCCAGCACGCGTTGAATACCAGGCGGTTAACGTCTCAACAATCAACGCACTCTTCCCAAAGGGTGGCGATGTAACAGTTGCTGACCTCATTGCGAAGGGCGCAGTTCGCGATTCATTGCCTGTAAAGGTTCTTGGAAATGGCGATATTGCTGTCAAGGTTTCAGTTACAGCACATGCATTCTCAGCTTCAGCAATCGAGAAGATTGCAGCAGCTGGCGGATCAACAACAACACTATAAAACCAAGTTCTTAGTGATTTAGAGAGTGGAGAAGATTGATGCTTAGCGCATTTGGAATGGCATTTAAGACGCCTGAACTTCGAAAGAAAATCTTCTTCACCCTCTCTATCATGGCTCTCTTCCGCTTTGGTTCAGTTGTTCCAACACCAGGCGTTTCATATGCAAACGTCAAGCAATGTATTGATGGCGCCGATACCTCAGGTCTCTTCGGTCTTATCAACTTGTTCTCTGGTGGAGCTCTCTTGCAGCTCTCTGTCTTTGCGCTCGGCATCATGCCTTACATCACCGCATCGATCATCGTTCAATTGCTTACCGTTGTAATTCCTCGCTTCGAAACTTTGAAGAAAGAGGGACAGTCAGGTCAGCAGACACTTACTCAATACACCCGTTATCTCACAATCGGTCTTGCAATCTTGCAGTCAACAGGTTTGATTGCAGTTGCGCGCACACCAGGTCGTTTAATCTCTGGCTGTAATCTCGCGATTATTCCTGACACTTCATGGCAGCGCATCGTCACCATGATTGTTGTAATGACAGCTGGAACATCTGTAGTTATGTGGCTCGGTGAGCTCATCACAGATCGCGGCGTCGGTAACGGTATGTCAATTTTGATCTTCACATCTATCGCCGCAGGATTCCCTGGTCAGCTCTGGGCCATCAAGGTCTCTAGGGGTCTTCCAGTATTCATCTTCGTACTCCTTATGGGCGTTGCAGTTGTTGCAGCGGTCGTATTCGTTGAGCAAGCACAGCGCCGTATCCCGGTTCAATATGCAAAGCGCATGGTTGGACGTCAGGCATATGGAGGAACATCTACATATATTCCAATCAAGGTAAACCAGGCTGGCGTTATTCCGGTTATCTTCGCATCATCACTTCTCTACATCCCATCATTGGTTGTTAACTTCACCAATAGCCAGGCAGGTTGGGCGGTATGGATTTCACGTAACCTCGTCAACGGCGACAACTGGATTTACATCACTGCATATTCAGCTTTGATTATCTTCTTTACATACTTCTACGTTGCAATCACATTTAACCCTGATGAAGTTGCAGATAATATGAAGAAGTACGGTGGATTTATCCCAGGTATTCGTGCTGGTCGTCCAACATCTGAGTACCTCACATATGTTCTCTCACGTATTACTGCGCCAGGCGCCATCTATCTCTCACTCGTTGCGATTATTCCAATCATTGCTCTCGTGGCATTTGGTGCATCACAGAACTTCCCATTCGGTGGAACTGCGATTCTGATCGTCGTCGGCGTTGGTCTCGATACTGCAAAGCAGATTGAGTCACAGCTCCAGCAGCGTTCATACGAAGGCTTCCTTAAGTAATGCGCCTCGTCCTGGTAGGTCCACCAGGTGCGGGCAAAGGAACACAAGCCCAGTTCTTAGCCGCGCACTATGGCATCCCGCATATCTCTACTGGAGATATCTTCCGCGCAAACCTGAAAGAGAACACAGCTCTAGGTCAGGAAGCAAAGACATTTATGGATGCAGGTCAACTAGTACCTGACTCTGTCACTAATGCAATGGTTAAAGATCGCCTGACTTGGGAAGATGCAGCTAACGGCTTCCTGCTCGATGGATTTCCACGTAATGTGGTTCAAGCTGAAGTTCTACGTGCAATTCTCGCTGAGAAGCGCACTCCGCTCGATGCAGTTCTCGAGCTCGCTATTCCCAATGAATTAATTATTGGACGACTCTCATCTCGACGTACCTGTCGTGGATGTGGAGCGCCATCTACTCCAGATGCATCTGTATGTGGTGCTTGTGGGGGAGAGCTATATCAGCGTGAAGACGATAAGGCGGATGTGATTGCAAAGCGCCTCGATGTCTATGAAGAGCAGACTGCTCCGATTGTTCACTTCTATCGCACAGAAGGCTTGCTCATTACTATCGATGCAGATGGCGAGATCGCTGAAATCACAGAGCGCGCTACATCTGCACTTGCTCGCGTAAAAGCATAATTCGACAGAGTCCAATGGCAATTCAAATAAAAGACCTTGATCAGCTCAAGGTAATGCGCCGCGCAGGCTTAGTTGTGGCAGAGATTCATAAAGCGATTCGTGAAAATATCAAGGTTGGAATGACCACAGATGCGCTCGATGCTATTGCTGTTGCCACAATTAAACGCGGTGGGGCAACCGCAAACTTCCTGGGCTATCACGGCTACCCAAAATCAATCTGTGTCTCTGTCAATGAAGAGATTGTTCACGGCATTCCTGGCCCACGAATTCTTAACGATGGTGATGTTGTATCAATCGATTGCGGCGCGATCATCGATGGCTGGCACGGCGATGCTGCATTCTCAGTTGGACTTGGAACGGTAGACCCGGAAGATCAGAAGATGATGGATGTCTGCGAAGAATCGATGTGGCGCGGTATCGCCGCGGGTTCGCTCAATGCGCGACTTTCAGATATCGGCCATGCCATCGAACAATATGTAAATTCGCAAGGTAAGTATGGAATCTTGCGCGAATATGGTGGACATGGAATCGGCACAGAGATGCATCAAGAGCCGCACGTTCTTAACTTTGGCCGTAAAGGCTTTGGCCCAAAGATTGTTCCTGGAATGTCCCTTGCAATCGAGCCGATGATTACCCGCGGCACAGAGAAGACTAAAGTCCTTGGCGATGATTGGACCGTTATCTCTATCGATGGCTCTCGTGGCTCACACTTCGAACATTCATATGTCATCTGCCCTGATGGCAAGCCCTTTGTCTTAACTGCCCACGATGGCGGCGCTGAAAAACTTGCCCGTTACGGAATTGAGATTTCAGAGCTTCTCTAACTGCCTCGCCTATCCGATTTGAGTGGATTTGATATCAAATCGTTACCGAAAGCACTTCTCTCTATCGACCCTTACGCATAGCCTCTACTGGTGGCCCTGACTCTCAGGGTAATCGCATGATCTTGGAGGATCCATGGTGAAGAAGAAGGTTGCCCTTTTGGCGACAGCTGCAGTTGCAGCGCTATTGGTAGGCACAACAGCTCCTGTTGCACAGGCAGCGTTGAAGCCAGATTACAAGGCTGTTGTCGGAGATGAATGTCTTCGTATCGGTAAGAAGGCAGTTGGCCGTGGAGTTAACGGAACTGACCTCACATGTACAAAGGTCACAACAGGTTCATTCGCCGGCACACTTCGCTGGTGGTACCCAGAAGTTGTCCCATTTGGATCAGTTGAGTGGGTTTCATCTTCAAATATCGGTGGTGGCTACGGAACAACAGCTATCGCAATTGGTGATGCAATGAAGAAGGAAGGCCTTCTCAAGGATTACACAGTTACATACCGTTCAAATGCACCACTTGGACTTGGTTACTTCTATGACCAGAAGGGCCGCAAGGATCTTCTTCTCATCACAGGTTTTGCTATGCCTGGTGGCCTTGCAACTAACGGTTCAAAGCTCTCAATCACCACTGCAAAGGCAGTAGCTGGCGTTATGCGCGAAGCTGAAGCTTTCGTAGTTCCTACATCTTCTAAGTACAAGACAATTAATGATCTCCTAGCTGATATCAAGGCCAATCCAAAGGCTGTTGCAATCGGTGGCGGTAACTACGGTGGAGTCGACCACGTAACAGTGGCAACTCTCGCTGCAACTGTTGGCGTCAAGGCGACAGACCTTAACTACATTCCTTACTCAGGTGGCGGTTCACTCGTGCCAGATGTAATTGGTGGACGTGTTGCAGTTGGTATCTCAGGAACATCAGAGTTCTCATCATATGTAGCTGCCGGAAAGATGCGCGCACTTGCGATCACATCACCTAAGCCACTCAAGGTCATCAAGGGCAAGACTCTCGTACAGCAGGGTGTGGATCTCACATTCGGTAACTGGCGTGGAATCTTGGCTCCAGCAGATCTCTCAGCTGCAGATCTTCTTAACACTCAGAAGATCATGGACATCCTTCACTCATCACCATCATGGAAGGACACATTGGTCGCTAAGTCATGGATCGATGAGTTCCGTGTTGGCGATTCATTCCAGTCATGGATCAAGAAGGAGAACACTGACATCATCAGCGTCCTCACCGACTTCAAGCTCGTTAAGTAATAAGAAAGTAATTGGTTAAACCTCATTAACATGAAGTTGCCGCAAGGCGGAAAGAGTGAGCTCACATTTGTGGGCTCACTCTTTCTCCTTGGCGCTCTCGTTTTCTGGGATACCTGGCGCATCGAGCTGCCAGCCTTCAATCTCACAATTAGCCCAAAGGTCTTTCCTTACGCTATCGCCACAATTTTGATGGTACTCAGCGCCTTGCTTATGATTTCAATCTTGCGTGGAAATACCGCAACTCCAGAGGGCCTTGATGTAGGCGACCCAATCCATAAGACCGATCTCAAATCTTTTGGGCTCGTCTTCGGCTCACTTTTAGCATTCTTACTTTTGATTGAGCGCGCTGGCTTTATTATCGCCGCCTCTATTACCTTCTTCGGAATCACAGTTGCATTTGGCAATAAGAAACATGGCCGAGCAGCGATTTTTGGAACGCTCTTCATCACCGTGGTCTATTTATCATTTACCCGCTTTCTCAATGTGCAGCTACCTGCCGGAATATTTAAGGGTCTCTAATGAGCAGTTTCAACTCTTTGATGGAGGGCTTTGCTAGTGCGCTGACTCTCAGTAATTTAGGTTTTGGACTTCTCGGCACATTCCTCGGAACCCTCGTTGGTGTTCTTCCAGGTATTGGCCCAGCACTTGCGATCGCTCTTTTGCTGCCGATCACTTACACAGTAAGTCCAGCCTCTGCGCTGATTATGTTTGCCGCTATTTACTACGGCGCAATGTATGGTGGATCAACTACATCAATCTTGCTTAATACCCCCGGCGAATCAGGTTCAGTGATTACCGCCCTGGAAGGTAACAAGATGGCACGTCGCGGCCAAGCTGGTGCAGCCCTTGCAACAGCTGCAATCGGATCTTTCGTTGCTGGAACCATCGCAACCGGAATCCTCGCCTTTACTGCGCCATCGATTGCGGATTTGGCTATCAAGGTTGGCGCAGCCGAGTACGTGGCGTTGATGCTCGTTGCATTTACAACAGTCTCATCCTTATTAGGCGCATCTCAGCTCCGTGGATTTATCGCTCTCGCAATTGGTTTAGTTCTCGGTCTAGTTGGTGCAGATCTTCAATCAGGTTTAGCGCGACTTACCTTTGGCAGCGATGCTGCACTTGAAGGAATTGAGACCGTTCCCGTCATCGTCTCTATCTTCGCTCTGGGTGAGGCGCTCTATATAGCGAGCCGGTTTAAAGATGAGGGCTGGAAAGTTATTCCGATGAAGGGCAGAGCCCTGATGTCTCGCGAAGATTGGAAGCGTTCCTGGAAGCCATGGATTCGCGGAACATTCCTTGGATTCCCACTCGGCGTAGTTCCTGCGGGCGGATCTGAGGTTCCAACATTTCTGAGCTACTCGATTGAGAAGAAGTTAACTAAACATCCAGAAGAGTTCGGCCATGGCGCAATTGAAGGCGTTGCAGGTCCCGAGGCAGCAAATAATGCCAATGCTGCCGGTGCACTCGTTCCGCTCTTAGCGCTCGGACTTCCAACTTCGGCAACCGCTGCGGTAATCCTTGTCGCTTTCCAGACCTATCAAATTCAGCCTGGACCCACACTCTTCCTCACCAATGGCGCATTGATTTGGACTTTGATTGCATCTCTCTTTATCGGAAATGCACTTCTCTTGATTCTTAATCTGCCACTGGTGCGCTTCTGGGTAAAGCTATTGCATGTGCCACGTCCATATCTCTTCGCCGGCATCGTCACCTTTGCCCTCCTTGGCGCATATGCAATTAATACCTCGGTCTTCGATGTTCAAGTTGCAATTGCAATCGGCTTAGTCGGATTCCTCTTCCGACGATTTGGAATGCCAATTACGCCGCTCATTTTGGGTCTGATTCTCGGACCAAACCTCGAACTTCAATTCCGACGTGCCTTACAAATTAGCGGTGGAGATTATTCAACTTTGATTGCCTCACCGCTCTCAAAGATTCTCTATGCGGTGCTCTTTATCGCACTCTTTACACCAGTGATTGCTCGCGTTATGAAGAAGATTCGTAAAGAAGTAACTCAGTAACTTCTCATGGCACTTCCTGATTGGATTCGTCGCCTCCTCTGGAGTTCGACCATCACTCAGGGGGTCATCTATATCTTGCGCCCGATGATTACTTATCGAGCGCTCGAACTCGAGGCATCTCCATCCGTAGTTGGACTCATTGCAGCTTTATATGCACTTCTTCCCGTATTAATGGCGCTCTCATTTGGACGATGGGCTGGAACATTAGGCGAAGGACGTTTCGTGATCTTCGGAAGTGCAGGTCTTGCGCTCTCATCAATGGCGCTCCTCTTCTCTGATTCGTTAGCGCTATTGGCAATCGCAGCAGCTCTTTCTGGCACTGCACATCTGGCCTGTATGGTCGGTGGCCAGACGATGGTTTCTTTAAAGAGTCCACGAGATAAGTACGACCATTACTTTGGTTATTACACATTTAGCGCATCCCTCGGTCAGTTACTTGGTCCGCTCATCGCTGTCTTTGTTGCAGGCTCTAATGGGGTTCTTCCAAAGTCGATCAACTCTGCATTTATGGTGGCGCTCCTCTTCTCTATCCTGGCACTGGTTCCGGTAATTTCATGGCGAAGTGAAGGCCCTACTGTGAAGGCTGAAAATAATTCTGTGGGAGCGCTGCGCAGTGCTGGCAAGTTAATTCGTAATCCAAAGATCTTCGCTGCAATTTATACTTCTCTTGCCATTAGCTCGGTAGGAGATATCTTGATTGTCTTCTTGCCGCTCTTTGGAACCGAAAAGAAATTCTCGTCTTATTCAATCGGAGTCATCATTGCAATCCGTGCTGGCGCATCAATGCTTTCTAGACTCTCACTCGGCGCCCTCAGTAATCGATTCTCCACGCAACAAATCTTGGTAGTCAGTAACTCAATTTCAGTCGCGATGTGTTTCGCCATGGCCTTTGCCAACGATGTCATCACCCTGGCAATCTTGGTTTTGATCGCCGGATTTTCACTCGGCGTTGGTCAACCGCTCACGATGTCGCTTGTCACCCAAGCAACAAAGCCCGAGGAGCGAGCCATCGCCGTCTCTGCTCGATTAACCGGTAATCGCTTCGGCCAATTTATTATCCCCGCAGGCGCTGGCCTGCTCGCCGCCTCTTCCGGCACAAGCGCCGTCTTTATCGGGCTATCAATTCTCCTGGCGACTACTTTCCTGACTCCACAGCGCTGATTCGCTAGGGGTATCCTCGTGCCATGGAGCCGCGCGCATGAGCCATCAAGATCAGGTGGAGTTCACCCTCTGGCTACGCGAAAACCAGAAAGCCTTTCTTAAAGCTGCAAAGGTAATCTGCTTCGATACTCAAAATGCTGAAGATGTTCTTCAGGAAGCTCTCGCCGATGTCTATAAGCGCTGGTCGAAGATTCGCGAACATGAAAATCCTGAGGCCTATCTGATGCGCGTAATGGTCAGTAAGCATGCAGATATGCGCCGCAAGTGGCTACGAAAGCAGCAGGACCTTGAGACATCATGGGACCTCGCTGAAAATATTCGCGATATCGCAGATCAAACCGATGATGTCACGCAACGTTTATTGGTTCAGGCAGCCCTTAAATCACTCAGCGCTATTCAACGCGCGGTGCTCGTTCTCATCTACGAGCATGGAATGGTCTTGCGCGAGGTCGCTGACGTCCTTCAGATTCCCATGGGCACAGCGGCATCTCATTTAGCTCGCGGTAAGGCGGCGGTCGCCGCCTATGTAGAGTTGGTTCCAGAGTTAGAGAAATCTTCAACTCGAGAGATAAATGCCCCAGCAGATAATGTCCGAGAAATATTAATCGCAGAGGTGGTGGATTCCAATGAGTGATATCGATCCGCTTATCAAGCGCGAGATGCAATGGATGGCTGTCAGCGTCAATGACAACCGCGATCTTGCCCCCATCATTATTGCCAAGGTGCGTCGCCAAAGAATTCGTAATGCGGTCTTTGCAGTCCTGGGCGTTATTGCAATAAGCGCCGGAAGCATTGGCATCTACGAAGTTCTCAAAAGTGAGCCGATTCAGGTAGTAGGTGGTGTTACCGGAGAAAATAGCGCCACCCAGCCAGAGATAATTGGCTTGACCTCGGATTACCCGGTCAACTGGGAGCAGAGCGTTGGCGATGTTTCAGCGATCAGCGCAGCTGGTGGTTTGGGCGACACTTTGGGCGGTCTTACTGCAGTCGGACTCAAAATCTCTTGGGAGCGTTGCGGAGCTGAACAATGTCCAACGACATGGATTCTCTCGGTCGAGAACAACACAGCAGATCTCGTTTCCACCTCGCCATCGCTTGGCATTTTCAATAACCACACTCCGCTGGTCAGTGACTCTCGCCCAACGACGGTTCTGCCGGGCGGCAAGGCGCTCTTGGTCTATAGCTTCCCTGAGTTCAAGGATGGCCTTGAGCCTGCTAGCGGTGCCACCTGGCAGTGGAACTGGTACCTGGCTCAGCTTCGCTAAGCGTAAAGCGATGACTATTTCTGACCATTCGTACCTATCTCTAACCTCTATCGGCGCATAAATTAGCCCTTATCTAGCGGTGAAGACGATAGAGCCGAACTGGCTCACTCGTTATTCATGTGGGGGAAAAGTGAAGAAGATCATCACAGCAAGAGCAACGGCATTCGCTCTCATCGTTGGAGTGCTCGCATCTGTTACACCGGCTGAGGCAGCGCTCAATGTGCCGAAGAGCTCATGGCCGGTCTGTAGCTCAGCTCGGACGTCATATTGTGTAGAGAGCGTAACGCTCACCACGCTTGCTGGCGTAGTGGTTCCGCTGACATGGGTGGCAGATGGAGCAATCCTCGCTGCATCAGATAGCGCAAGTGCTACAACTGATTCCGCCACTGTCTCATCAGATACCACAACGGTAGTAGCTCCCACCATTCCCGCTGTTGCAACGGGACGTGCATTAAGTGGCCGTTGGACTTCACTTGATTGGTCTGCCAATGGACTCGACTCACTTGGATTCGGCGGGCTCTATGTCGATGCAAAGACCGCCAACGAATTTGTAAACCACGTCTTCATCGATGTTCTGCCAACTTATACCGGCATTGATAAGAAGGTAAAGCTTGCTACCCAGATTGATAAGCCAACATATGCAGTCAATATGGATCCAGATACTTTCATCTCTGTCACCGTCAAGACCGGTGAAATAAAGCCAGGTGTGCTGGTTGGAGTTGGAACAAACTTCTCTGGTGATTACAGCACCGCCAATGGCTTATCTACAATTAAATTCTCAGGCAATCCCGTCACTGTTGCACTCGCTGCAAAGTCAGCTGATTGTTCAGGTGAGACAGGTGTAGCAAAGGCCAATATCCGTCAATTCCAGGCGATGCTATTTATTAATAATGAAGGACAATCTGCATTCGGTGTAGAAGGAACTTCAGGCGATATGGTCGTTTCTTCCAATGGAACTTGCGATCTTGGCACACCAGTATGGAACGCTGAGAATAAAGAGTTCTCATGGACTGCAGCAGCGCCTCACTTTGCCGCCGATGGAGTTACTCCCAATATGGGCTTCTACAAGGCGGTAATTCCTGCCGCTGATGCCAAGCTCCTCTGGGGACTTGATAATCCAAATGATGCGGTGAAGGCTCTCTCAGTCCAGGTTGTTACCGCTGGCGTTGGATCAACAGCAGCAGTTGCCACCATCGGTGTTAAGAGTGGCAAGATCATTATCGATGTCTCTGGCTTCGGGTATTCTCGTCCAAAGCTTAAGATTGCGATGAAGAAGGGCTGGAAGCCAGCGACAGCAATGCTCAACAAGACAACAATTACCTGCGAGATGGGTAAGTCAGTAAAGAAGATTACGGCGGTAAAGCCAATATGTCCGAAGGGCTATAAGAAGCGATAAATCCTATGAAGAAGTTGATTGCATTTCTGGTGGGGGGAGCGGTCCTAATGGGACCGCTCTCCTCTATCAGTAATGCCGCCGACAGCCCCGATGAGCACTGGACTCCCATCGCAGCGCCACAAGGTGATGGCTGGAGATCTCTCTACATTGGCGATAGCACCACACTCAATCGCGAGCCATCAACTCTCTATGCAGAGGAAGAGCGGACTGGTAACACCAATCCAATCTCATATCACTGCGCCGATGTTGAATCACCGAAGTGTGTAGAGCTTAAGCGAATCTCTGCCAACGCTTTCTTGCAACCTTGCTCTAATGTGATTGTCACTAACTGCATCGAATCTTTTTATGCCATCGATGCAAATGGCCAAAGAATCAACGCGGTGCAGCCCGTTAACTACCCTGCAAAATCAAAGTGGGATTATGCCGGCAATGATGCGCTCAATCTTCCTACTGGTGGAACTCCAACGGTCTGGACAATCCCTGGCGCAACTCATGGTGGCGGCAATGATCAATATATGGTGCAGGCCTTTGCAAACGGTGGATTAGATAAAGCTGCAAATACAAAGGTGACAACTGAGCAATTCAATCTCTACAACTTAATTGTCAATGTAACTCCAGTAACACTAATTACTGGCCGCTACTCGGCTCAGGTTGCAACGGATTACACCGAGACTCCAGAGAAAACTCCACGAGGCGTCATGCATAACTCCATCGACGAGTGGCGCTATTGCGCCATGGTCAGTGATGGCGATTGTCAGAAACGGCAAGCGTTTCCAGAGAATGTGAAGTTCGGCGTTAAAGTTCGTTTGCAGAAGAAGATGACAGGCTGGCTGCACGGCCGAATTTACAATCCGGATGCAACGATTGTGACTGCCGACAATAATTCGCAGACCATCGAGGTAAGCGCTCTTCCAATCCGCGTGCCAATAGTGGGTGAATGGTTTAGATGGAGCGAGCTCTCGCCAGAAATTCAGCAATATGTTTTAGATGGTAAAACAATTGGTGGCCAAGGATGGTTTACGACCAAGAACCAAGCTAATGGAAATTTTCAGGAGATGCTCGGAACCTCAGGCAAACTCTCCTTCGATGCCCTAGCTTTATGGTTGCCACAGCTGAAAGATAGAGCGAGCGCCAACCCATCGACCTGGGCTTTCTATACATTAAGTGAATATGAACTTGCAGAAGCTAGCCGTTGTATTAGCGGCGCCAAAGATCTCGTTGGATTGGTAACAACTAATGCAACGGTCTACGCAGCAGGAACTCCGACATTTAATCAAGAGACGCAATCACTCGATTACAAAGTGATGGCCCCTCACCTGACATCAAAGGGTGAAGTATTCAAGGGAACATACGATTTAAGAATTAAGTCAGATATTGCTCGCTGTATCTACGGCTTTAGTAGCGCTCCTGTTCAGGCTTCAATCTCGATTCTCTCGGAAGATGGCACGACCCAGACTGCTACCCATACCGTCAACGAACGCGATGGTTGGCTCAGCCTCTCTGCAAATGGCTTCACCTATTCATCACCGACTATTCAGGTAAAGCTCTTTCAGGCAAAGCCCGCCGCTTCGCCGACACCATCAGTGACCCCAGAGCCAGAATTAACGACCCAGGCAGCGCCGGCGGTGAAGAAGGCGACGATTACCTGCCTCAAGGGGAAGGCGAAGAAGAAGATCACCGCCGCCAACCCAACCTGCCCCAAGGGCTATAAGAAGGTGGCTCGCTAAGCCATATCGCGGCGTGTCGCCGGTCACAGATGAGGGTGATTTAGGCGGATTTCCCTTATAAGGGGGCTCTCCCATAGAATCTCCCTTCTGTTCAGCCTGATTTCCACAGATTTCTGGCTGGGCCGATTCATGTTCGTTTAATTTGATACAGAAATAAGGTGGCGTTACTTGGCTAGCAAAGATGGTGCGATCGAAATCGAAGGCACCGTAGCTGAAGCACTTCCTAATGCAATGTTTCGCGTTGAACTAACAAATGGACATAAAGTCTTGGCTCACATCTCAGGAAAGATGCGTAAGAACTACATCCGTATCTTGCCTGCAGACCGTGTAATCGTAGAGCTCAGTCCATATGACCTAACTAAGGGTCGAATTATTTACCGTTACAAGTAAGTAATTCGAAACTTCTAAGCACAAAGGAAAACACGTGAAGGTTAATCCAAGCGTGAAGAAGATTTGCGATAAGTGCAAAGTCATTCGTCGTAAGGGTCGCGTAATGGTGATCTGCGAGAATCTTCGTCACAAGCAGCGTCAAGGCTAATTAACGAAAGTTAATTCCGAGACAAAGAAGTAAGTACGCGTAGTGCGACTTAGGTAGAAATACTTAAGACCCCCGGACCGGTTGGCCAGGGCTCAAGCAACATACGTGCCAATGATGAAAATCATCTGGCCGGTTGAAATTGAGGAGCATTGCGGAGGACCTCCGGATACAGAATGGTTGATTAAATGGCACGTCTAGTCGGTGTCGATCTTCCGCGCGAGAAGCGCATAGAGATCGCACTCACCTATATCTTCGGAATGGGTTTAACTCGTTCCCACGAAACGCTAAAGGCAACTGGTATTTCACCAGATACTCGCGTTAAGGATCTGCAAGAAGCAGACCTCGCTGTGCTTCGTGAATACATCGAAGCTAACTACAAAATCGAGGGTGATCTTCGCCGCGAAATCGCTGGTGACATCCGTCGTAAGGTTGAAATTCAGAGCTACCAAGGTATTCGTCACCGTAAGGGACTTCCTGTACGTGGTCAGCGCACACATACAAATGCACGTACTCGCAAGGGTCCACGTAAGGCAATCGCAGGTAAGAAGAAGGTGACTAAGTAATGGCCGCTCCTAAGTCAAAGACCGCTGCCGCAGGTAAGGGCAAGGTAAAGCTCCGTAAGAAGGAGAAGAAGAACATTGCTGTCGGAAAGGCTTTCATCAAGTCAACCTTCAACAACACAATCATTTCAATCACTGATCCAACCGGTGCAGTAATTTCATGGTCTTCATCAGGCCAGGTTGGTTTCAAGGGTTCACGTAAGTCGACTCCATTCGCAGCACAGCTCGCAGCAGAATCAGCAGCAAAGCGCGCGCAGGAGCACGGCCTCAAGAAGGTAGATGTTTTCGTTAAGGGCCCAGGCTCAGGACGCGAAACTGCAATTCGTTCACTACAGGCAGCAGGACTTGAAGTTGGAGCTATCTCAGATACAACTCCAGCTCCACATAACGGTTGCCGTCCACCAAAGCCACGTCGAGTTTAAGGAAAGGGAGAGAATAAATGGCTCGTTATACCGGAGCAGACTGCAAGCGTTGCCGTCGCGAAAAAGTAAAGCTCTTCCTCAAGGGCTCAAAGTGCGATGGACCAAAGTGTCCGATCGAATCACGTCCATATCCACCAGGACAGCACGGCCGCGGCCGTTCAAAGGAATCTGAGTACCTATTGCAGATGCGTGAGAAGCAGAAGTGCGCACGTATTTACGGTGTACTCGAGAAGCAGTTCCGTGGATATTACGAAGAGGCTAACCGCAAGCAGGGTAAGACTGGTGAAAACCTTCTTATCATCCTTGAAACACGCCTCGATAACGTCGTCTTCCGTGCAGGTTTTGCAAAGTCTCGTGATGCAGCGCGCCAGTTGGTTCGCCACGGTCACTTCCTTGTAAACGGCAAGAAAGTCAACATCCCATCATTCCGCGTGACTCCAATGGACATCATCGATGTCGTTTCAAAGTCACACGACCTCACACCATTCATCGTCGCTAGCGCCGAGTTCGGTGAGAAGGCTGTTCCAGCTTGGATGGAGGTTGTGCCAGCACAGATGCGCATAATCGTCCACGGTGTACCTGCTCGCGCAGTCATCGATACACAGGTTCAAGAGCAGCTCATCGTTGAGCTCTACAGCAAGTAATTTTTTTCAGTAGCTAACTAGGAAATCAAATAGTGGGTTTCCGTGAGAAGAAAGAGGAACAACAGTGCTAATTGCACAGCGTCCAACACTTAGCGAAGAAGTAATTGGCGAGAACCGCTCACGATTTATCATCGAGCCACTCGAGCCAGGTTTTGGTTACACACTCGGCAACTCAATGCGCCGTACCTTGCTCTCATCTATTCCAGGTGCAGCAGTTACCAGCATTCGAGTCGCAGGAGCTCTCCACGAGTTCACAACTCTTGAGGGTGTTAAGGAAGATCTCACAGATATCGTCCTTAACATCAAGAACCTTGTTCTCTCATCAGATAACGATGAGCCATCAGTTGTCTACATCCGCAAGACCGGTGCTGGCGCTGTTACAGGTGCTGACATTGCAGTCCCAAGCGGCGTAGAGGTTCACAACCCAGAGCTTCACATTGCAACTCTTAATGACAAGGCAAACCTTGAGATCGAACTTACTGTCGAACGTGGCCGTGGCTATGTAACAGCAGTTCAGAACAAGGCAGCTGGAGCAGAGATTGGTCGCATTCCTGTTGACTCAATCTATTCACCAGTCCTTAAGGTCACATACAAGGTAGAAGCAACTCGCGTTGAACAGCGCACAGACTTCGATCGCCTTGTCATCGATGTCGAGTCAAAGCCATCAATGAAGCCACGCGATGCTGTTGCATCAGCTGGTAAGACATTGGTCGAGCTCTTCGGTCTCGCTCGCGAACTCAATGTTGATGCAGAAGGTATCGAGATGGGCCCATCTGTTCTCGATGCAGCTCTTGCAGCTGATCTTGCTCTTCCAATCGAAGATCTCGATCTCACAGTTCGCTCATACAACTGCTTGAAGCGCGAAGGCATTCATACAGTTGGCGAGTTGATTAACCGTTCAGAGGCTGATCTACTCGACATCCGTAACTTCGGATCAAAGTCAATCGACGAGATCAAGGCGAAGCTTCACTCAATGGGAATGTCTCTCAAGGACTCACCAGCAGGTTTCGATCCATCACAACACCAGAACTACAACGCATCAGATGAAGACTTCGCTGACGCGGATCAGGCATAAGGGAGATATAACAAATGCCAAAGCCAACTAAAGGTCCTCGTTTGGGTTCAGGCCCATCACATTAGCGCTTGATTCTTCGTACTCTTGCAGAGCAGCTCTTCGAGCACGGCAAGATCACAACAACAGAGGCAAAGGCTAAGCGCCTTCGTCCTTTGGCTGAGAAGCTCATCACCTTCGGTAAGAAGGGTGACCTCTCAGCTCGCCGTGAAGTTGCTGCACGCATCGCTAACAAGAGCGTTGTACACCAGCTCTTCACAGTGATTGCACCTACATTCGCTAACCGCGAAGGTGGATACACACGTATTACAAAGATCGGTCCACGTAAGGGCGATAACGCTCCTATGGCAGTGATCGAGCTCGTTACAGATAAGTAATTCGTTACTCATCTAACGACAAGTAATTTAAATGGCCGAACCCGCTCTCTTCCCAGAGGGCGGGTTTCGTCGTTTACGCTTTGATATCGCCTACGACGGAACTCTCTTCTCGGGCTGGGCTACACAACCAGGTATGCGCACCATGCAAGATATGGTCGAAGAAGCGATTGCGCGCATAGTTCGCCACGATGTTGATTCTGTTGTCGCAGGCCGCACCGATGCCGGGGTCCATGCAACTGGCCAGGTAATCCATGTCGATGTTGCAGATGCCGCCTTTGATCGCGAGCTCACCTATAAAGATCTTCGCTACAAACTCAATCGTTTGCTCGATGAAGATATCCGAATCACCGATATCACCGATGCGCCCTCAGGCTTTCACGCCCGATTCTCTGCTCTGCGCCGTGCCTATACCTACAAGATTCTCGATGATAACCAGGTGGTTACCCCTGCCCAACGCTTTGATGTTGCGCCTTGGTATCGCCACCTAGATGAGAAGGTAATGAACGAAGCTTCATCGCAGTTACTCGGCACCCATGACTTCGCAGCTTTCTGTAAATTTAAACAGGGCGGAACCACAATTCGCACCCTCGAGAAGTATCACTGGGTTCGGACCGAAGATGGCTTACTCGTTGCAGATGTAGTTGCCGATGCCTTCTGTTATTCGATGGTGCGCAATCTGGTGGGGGCAATTGTTTGCGTTGCTGATGGACGCAAGCCAGTTGAATGGATCACCGAACTACTTGAAAATAAAGAGCGAGTCTCAGATTCATTGGTATTTCCTGCTCGTGGCTTAACGCTCTACAAAGTGGATTACCCATCTGAAGATCAGCTGTTAGAGCGTGCCCGGATTACCGTTGCCCGTCGCGGTGATCTCTTCGATATGTATGGCCAGTTGAAGGCGAAGAAGTAGATGGGCCATATTGATGTTTCTGGTGTTGAGTATTCGCTATCTGATGGTCGAGTACTTCTCAACGAAGTCTCATTCCGTGTTGGTGATGGAGCAAAGGTAGCACTGATTGGCCCCAACGGCTCTGGTAAGACAACGTTGATTCGCATGATCTGTGGCGATATTTCGCCAGACGAGGGACAAGTTTCCATCACCGGTGGCCTCGGTGTGATGCGTCAATTCGTTGGTTCGGTTCGAGATGAGACAACAGTCCGAGAAATCTTGCTCTCGGTTGCACCAAAGAATATTCGCGAAGCAGCTGAGAAAGTTTTAGCTACCGAGAAAGCGATGCATGAGCAAGATACCGAAAAATCACAGATGGCATATGCACAAGCAATTATCGAGTGGGGCGATGTTGGTGGATATGAGTATGAAGTCATCTGGGATGTGTGTTGCACTGAGATGCTCGGCAAGACTTTTGATGAAGTAGCAGAACGCTTGGTAAGCACTCTCTCTGGTGGCGAACAGAAGAAGTTAGTTGTGCGCGCATTACTCGAAGGCCCCGAAGAAGTTTTGATGCTCGATGAGCCAGATAACTATCTCGATGTTCCATCGAAGCGCTGGCTTGAGAAAGTTATCAACGAGACGAAGAAAACGGTCTTCTTTGTCAGCCACGATCGCGAACTCCTTGAGAACACGGCAACTCGTATTGTGGCGCTAGAACAAGGAATCACTGGCAATACCGCCTGGGTACATGGTGGGAAGTTTTCTACCTGGCATGAAGCCCGTAAGGCCCGTAATGCTCGCTTTGCTGAGCTTCTACTTCGTTGGCAACAAGAACATGAACGACTTATTAACTTGGTAAAGACTCTGCAAGTGCAGGCCGCTAGCTCTCCGGATATGGCAAGCAAATATCATGCGATGCAGACTCGACTTCGTAAGTTTGAAGAGGCTGGCGCTCCAGTTGCGCCACCCATTGAGCAAGATGTTCGCGTTGGGTTAAAGGGTGGTCGCACCGGATTGCGCGCCCTTACCTTTGAAGATGTAGCAATCGAAAATGGTTCGGGGGAGTATCTCACCAAGCCATTTAACTTTGAGGTCTTCTTCCAAGATCGCATTGCAGTCTTAGGAAAGAACGGAACCGGCAAGTCGCACTTCTTCCGATTGATCTCGGGTGAAGAGATGAAACACACCGGCACATTTAAATTAGGTGCACGAGTTGAGGTTGGCTACTTCGCACAAACCCATGCTCATCCAGAGTTCGAGAATAAGAGCCTCCTTGAAATCTTGTGGGAGATGCACTCACTTCAATTAGGACCGGCAAAATCTGTCTTACGTAAGTACGAGATTGACCAACAAGCAGAGCAGAAATTCACATCACTCTCAGGTGGCCAGCAAGCGCGATTTCAGATTCTGCTCCTCGAACTCTCTGGCGCAACTTTGCTCCTGCTCGATGAGCCAACCGATAACCTCGATCTCGCCAGCGCCGAAAGCCTCGAACGAGCCCTCGATGCCTATGAGGGCACCGTTCTGACTGTCACCCACGACCGCTGGTTTACGCGTGGATTTACCCGTTTTCTCGTCTTTGGCGACGATGGCCAGGTCTACGAGAGCCCAGAACCGGTCTTTTAGGCCGATTTTGACCCTGCCCATGCGGGCGGGTAAAGTTCCTCTCCTGCGCCAGTAGGTGCTTAAGAAGATCAACTAACGAAGAAGTAGGTATAAAAGCATGCGTACATATAGCCCAAAGGCAGGCGACGTAGTCCGTAAGTGGCACGTTATCGATGCACAGGATGTTGTGCTCGGTCGTCTAGCAACCCACGCTGCAACACTTCTTCGCGGAAAGCATAAGGCGACATTCGCTCCTCACATGGATATGGGTGACTTCGTCATCGTCATCAATGCAGAGAAGATCGCGCTTTCAGGTAACAAGACAACGACAAAGTTTGCACACCACCACTCAGGATTCCCAGGCGGTCTTACATCGACTGTTTACGGCGAGCTCCTTGAGAAGCACCCAACACGCGCTGTAGAAAAGGCGATCAAGGGAATGCTTCCAAAGAACCGTCTTGGTCGCGAGATGGCTGGAAAGCTCAAGGTCTACGCAGGTCCAGAGCATCCACATGCTGCACAGGCACCAGTCCCATATGTATTCACCCAAGTTTCACAGATCATCAAGTAAAGGAAAATAGAAAATATGTCAGATACAACTTTCGAACTTGATGAGAACGAAGCACCTACTTCTTACTCTTCTTCAACACCAGCGCCAGCAACAAACCGTAAGGCAGTCACAGCACCAGGTGCTGGTACAGGTCGCCGTAAGGAAGCAGTTGCACGCGTTCGCCTCGTTCCAGGAACAGGTCGCTGGGTTGTAAACGGCAAGACTCTCGAAAACTACTTCCCAAATAAGGTTCACCAGCAGCTCGTATCAGAGCCATTCCGCACAGTCGGTGCTGAAGGTACATACGATGTATTTGCTCGCATCAACGGTGGTGGAGTTTCAGGTCAGGCTGGCGCACTTCGTCTTGGTGTTGCACGTTCACTCAACGAGATCGATCGTGAAGCAAACCGTCCAGCACTTAAGAAGGCTGGATTCCTCAAGCGCGATGCACGTGTTATCGAGCGCAAGAAGTACGGTCTGAAGAAGGCGCGTAAGCGTTCACAGTACTCAAAGCGCTAATTTTTTTAATCTACAAATCCCGTTTGTTCCGTTAAAAAGAGGAGGTCCTAGTGGCTCTCTTTGGAACAGATGGGATTCGTGGTTTAGCGAACGGTTCAGTTCTTACCGCTGAAGTAGCTCTCTCTGCAGCTGTCGCGGCAGCACACATCCTCGTCGAAAGTTCATCTAATGCAGGCAAACGTCCACGTGCAATCGTGGGCCAAGATTCACGTGCATCGGGTGAATTCCTAGAGGCGGCAGTTGTTGCAGGTCTTGCTTCTGCCGGCGTAGATGTTTATCGCGTAGGTGTTCTACCTACACCCGCGATTGCTCATCTTGTAGGTGTCACCGGCGCAGATCTTGGCGTGATGATTTCAGCTTCACATAACCCAATGCCAGATAACGGAATCAAGCTATTCGCTCGCGGTGGTGGAAAGCTCGACGATGCAATTGAGGCAGCTATTGAAAAACGCATGGGCGAGCCATGGGAGCGCCCAACTGGTCGCGCGGTCGGTCGAATCATCAACGATGAGAGCGCTGCAGCCACATATATCGAACACCTGCTTTCATCTGTCTCCACACCACTTCAAGGCTTGAAGATTGTCGTCGATTGCGCCAATGGCGCATCATCTCTTGTCGCTCCCACAATCTATGAGCAGGCGGGTGCAACTGTTATTGCAATCCACCACTCACCCGATGGCTGGAATATCAATGATGGATGCGGTTCAACCCACCTCGAAAATTTACAAGCAGCTGTACTCCGCGAAGGAGCTGATTTCGGTATCGCCCACGATGGAGATGCAGATCGCTGCCTAGCCGTAGATGGCTCGGGCGCTATTGTCGATGGCGATCAAATTATGACAATCCTTGCCATTGGATTTAAGAATCGTGGAAAGTTAAAGGCTGACACAATCGTTGCCACAGTAATGAGCAACCTTGGCTTCTTCCATGCAATGAAGAGTGCAGGTATTGAAGTCATCACAACTGCAGTGGGTGATCGTTATGTTCTTGAGCAGATGCTGGAAGGCGATTATTCATTAGGCGGAGAACAATCGGGCCACCTCATTATTCGCGAACATGCTGGAACAGGTGATGGAATCCTGACCGCACTTGCACTTGCGCAGGAAGTTCTCCGCTCTGGTAAATCACTAGCCGAGCTTGCATCTGCAATGCAACGCTTTCCGCAGGTATTGATTAATGTTCCTAATGTCGCAAAAGATAAATTGGCCGACTCGACCGCGGTTTCAACAGCTGTTAGCGATGCGCAGAAGAGATTAGGCGATGAAGGCCGTGTACTTTTGCGCGCCTCCGGTACCGAGCCACTCATTCGCGTAATGGTCGAAGCCGCAAGTGATAACCTTGCGCAAGAGATCGCAACATCACTTGCTGCGGTTGTTAAGGCAGAACTGGGGATCTGATTCATGTGCGGAATCGTGGGTTACACCGGACCGCAATCTGCCTTTACCCCCATCGTTGAGGGTCTGCGTCGCCTTGAATATCGTGGCTATGACTCAGCCGGTATCGCACTCGGAACCGGCACATCACTCTTTGTAGAAAAGCGCGCCGGCAAACTTGCAAATCTAGAAGGCGCACTTCCAGCAAATCTTCCTACAGTTCATTCCGGAATCGGCCATACCCGTTGGGCGACCCATGGCGGACCTACCGATCGCAATGCCCACCCACATCTCGATAACGAGGGCAAGCTCGCTGTTATTCATAATGGCATCATTGAAAATTACTCAGAGCTCAAAGCCGAGCTCGAAAAGCGTGGACATAAGTTTGAGTCAGAGACAGATACCGAATCTGTTGCACACCTTCTCTCTGATCTTCGCAAAGAACATAACGGTGACCTCACCGCAGCAATGCGTGCTGCCGTCAAGCGCCTTCGCGGCTCATTTACCTTGCTCGCAATTCATGCCGATGCACCCCAGACAATTGTTGGAGTTCGTCGCAACTCACCACTTGTTGCTGGCCTCGGCGATGGCGAGAACTTCTTGGCATCAGATGTTGCAGCATTTATTGATTACACCCGTCGCGCGGTAGAGCTTGGTCAGGATGAGGTTGTCACAATCTCTCCTGAAGGAATCTCTATCTGTGACCTCGAAGGAAAGTCTTTACCGCTACGCGAATATGAAGTGACGTGGGATGCAGCAGCTGCCCAGAAGGGCGGCTTTGCCCACTTTATGTTGAAGGAGATCTTTGATCAGCCGAAGGCAATTGCAGATACTTTGATTGGGCGCCTCTCAGATAACGACCAGGTATTGCTCGATGAGCTTCACATGACTGATGCAGAGATTAAAGATATAAAGCGCATCTCAGTTATCGCCTGCGGCACTGCCTATCACGCAGGAATGGTTGCCAAGTATGCAATCGAGAAGTGGGCGAAGATTCCGGTAGATGTAGAGATTGCATCTGAATATCGCTATCGCGATCCTATTGTTGATAAGAATTCACTTGTCATCGCAATCTCCCAATCAGGTGAGACTATGGATCTACTGATGGCCGTTCGCCATGCAAAGGCATCTGGCGCGCGAGTACTTGCGGTCTGCAATACAAACTCTTCCACCATTCCTCGTGAATCTGATGCCGTTCTCTACACACATGCCGGCCCCGAGATTGCGGTTGCTTCCACAAAGGCATTTCTTACTCAAATTGTTGCGGTCTATCTCATTGGTCTTAAGTTGGCTCAGGTGCGTGGAACGCTTACAGATCTACAGGTGCGCGGTCTTTATAACGAGATGCTCGAGCTTCCAGGAAAGGTCGAGCAGATTCTCGAGACCATCGAACCCTTGCGCGAACTCACTCGTAAATTTGCTGCCAATAACACCGTGCTCTTCTTAGGCCGCGGAATCGAATATCCAGTTGCACTTGAAGGTGCACTTAAATTGAAAGAGCTGGCATATATCCATGCCGAAGGATTTGCTGGGGGAGAACTCAAACACGGTCCAATTGCTCTGATTGAAGAAGGAACTGCGGTGATTGCAATTCTTCCTACCGCTGATGAGCATCAACTCGATGAGAAGATGCTTAGCAATATTCAAGAGGTCAAGGCTCGTGGTGCGCGCGTCATCGTTATCGCCGCAGAGGGCGCAGAAGTCATTGGTGCCGAACACATTATTCGAATTCCAATTGCATCGCCGTTATTCCAGCCAGTACTTGCAACAGTGCCACTCCAGGTATTTGCATATGAAATCGCAGTTGCACGTGGCACCGATGTCGATCAGCCACGTAACTTAGCTAAATCTGTCACCGTCGAATAATGATGATTGAAAATCGCCGTCGTCAGATGCGCAGGGCGCTTAAATGGAGCGCCAGCCTCTTTGCAGGTTTTCTCTTTATTACTCAGCAAGTTGTTACATATGGCCCCATTACAGATATTGATGAAGCGCTCAGCGAGGCAGATCATCCGCGATTTAAAGGAATCTCAGCCTTTCTGATTCGCCGCCTTGATGATTTAGGTCTGCGCGGCGTTTCGGGTATTGCTCTTCTGATCGTTGCCATCTATATCTCCAAACGATTTAAGACCTGGCGCCCGATCAACCTTGGAATCTTGGCATTTGTCTCGCTCAATATCGTCGTCGGTGCATTTAAATATGGCCTCGGTCGCACCAAGCCCCGAGTCGGAATCGATCTGCTCCATGCCGGGGGAATGTCTTATCCAAGTGGGCATGCCTCTAATGCAATCTTTATCTGGGGCGTTATTGCATATCTGATTTATCGCTATGCACATGTTGATCGCTATCGTGGTCGCTTAGCTAGCGCAGGAGTCGCAACGCTCGCCCTCACCGTTTGCACCGTTTCACTGCTTCGTAATACACACTGGTTCTCTGATTTATTCGGCGGGCTATTACTCGGTGGTGCGCTACTGGTTCTGATTATCGCTATCGACCGCTACTTTCCATCTGATAGCCAACTCCACTAACATCAGCTTATGATCGACGGAATCGGCATTGATGTCGTAGATATCAAGCGATTCCACGAATCCCTTGAGCGCACTCCAGGTCTGCGCGAGAAACTCTTCACTCCATCCGAAGCTCTAGTTAAAGAGGCTTCGCTCGCTGCCCGCTTCGCAGCAAAAGAAGCGCTCTATAAAGCGTTAAGCCCACATCACGGCCTCCAATGGCATGATGCCGAAGTAATTAATCAACCCAATGGCAAGCCCGCCTTTCTCTTCCGTGGCGGTATTGCAGATCTCATTGATGGCGCTTCTGTGCACCTCTCTCTTTCACATGATGCAGGAATCGCATCTGCCATGGTGGTGATTGAAAGATGAGGGCAGAGGCAATCGTTGATCTCAGCGCCATAAAACATAATGTTGCGCTCCTTAAATCACGTTCGGGCACAAAGCTTCTTGCCGTCGTTAAGGCTGATGCGTATGGCCACGGCTTAGTGCCTGTTGCCCAAGCAGCCATCAGCGCTGGAGCAGATATGCTCGGCGTCGCGCTACTAGAAGAAGCGATTGCACTGCGAGACGCAGGAATAACTGCACCGATACTTGCTTGGTTGGTTCAGCCAGGATCTGACTTCAAGAGTGCAATTGATCTCGATATTGATTTAGCAGCAGGCTCTCTCAAAGCGCTCCATGTAATTCAGTCGGCAGGTTCTGCAAAGAGAGCGCGAGTCCATCTCGAACTCGATACCGGAATGACCCGTGGCGGCTTCTTAGGTGAGTGGTCACAACTGGCTGCATCAGATCTCGCCGGTATTGATGTAGTTGGAGTCTTCTCTCACTTTGCCCGCGCTGACGAACCAGGCGAAGTGCAGAACCAAGAGCAACTCGATCGATTTAATGAGATGGCGAAAGTTCTTGCAGGTTTAGGGCAGACCAAGATTATTCGTCACATCTCTAACTCTGCAGCAACGTTGACGAATTCTGATGCTGCCCTCGATATGGTGCGAACGGGAATTTCAATCTATGGATTAACTCCAGATGTCGCAATGGGAAGTTCAAAAGATTTTGGGCTACGTCCTGCGATGCAGCTTCGCTCTGCGCTCTATCTAGTAAAAGAGGTAGCAGCAGGAACACCGGTTGGTTACGGCGCAAGTGAATCGACCTCACGCGATACCAAGCTCGGTGTTGTCACCCTGGGTTATGCCGATGGAATTCCACGCATTGCACGTGGAGCAGGAGTCTGGATTAACGGAGAGCGGGCAGCGATTATCGGCCGCGTTTCGATGGATCAATTTGTCGTTGATTTAGGGCCTGATTCAAAGGCCCAGTCGGGGGATTGGGTTGTCGTCTTCGGCAATGGCTCTCATGGCGAGTACACCGCAGATGATTGGGGCACAGCGAGCCAGAGCATTAATTACGAGATTGTGACCCGAATTGGGCCTCGTGTGCCTAGAATCTACTCCGCTCATGTCTACTGATAAGAACTTGCTCGAAGCCAAAGATGTAAACGTCGCCTTTGGTGGATTACGAGCGCTCTCGCAGGTAGATGTCGCCGTCGGTCACCACGAAGTCGTTGGATTGATCGGCCCCAATGGCGCCGGCAAGACAACGATGTTTAACACTATCTGCGGAATCGTAAAACCTGATTCTGGAACTTTCGCATTTGATGGCAATGAATCTGCCTGGCCTGCGACAGATCAATTAGCTTCTATTGGTATCGCCCGTACCTTGCAAGGTGTTGGTTTATTCCCAGAGCTGACTGTCACAGAGAATGTGATGCTAGGTGCGCATAAGTTTGCCCGCACCGGACTGCTCTCGGCTTCATTCGGCACCAACTCTCGTGATGAAAGACAACTTCGCGATCGCGCACATTTTGCCCTCGAACGTGTTTACGCCGCATCACTTGCTGATGTTCGCGCTGGTTCACTTTCCTATCCAGATAGCAAGCGCGTGGCAATTGCACGTGCACTTGTGAGCCATCCAAAGTTACTTCTCCTCGATGAACCGGCAGGTGGACTCGGCGCGCAAGATATCGAATGGCTCAATCGCTTGATTAGCGATCTCTCTGGCGAGATGTCGATTCTGATTGTCGAACACCATATGGATGTGGTCATGTCGGTCTGTGATCGCATCTATGTACTGAATTTTGGTCAGGTAATCTCATCTGGAACACCAGATCATGTCCGCAATGATCCAGCGGTAATCACCGCTTACTTGGGAGCTGATGCCAAGTGACTCTTAATGTAGAAAATCTCACCGTTCATCACGGCGCTATTCAGGCACTTAATCAAGTCTCATTTGTCGTAAGGCCCGGCGAACTCACCGCAGTTATCGGATCTAATGGAGCTGGTAAATCAACGCTTCTACGCACCCTATCTGGGCTGAAATCTGCAACAACAGGAACTGCAACCTGGAAGGGACATAACCTCCTCCACGGTAAGGCAGAATCCCATGTGCGCCACGGCGTTGCCCATGTATCTGAAGGCAAGTCAGTTATTCCAGAGCTCACAGTTGAAGAGAACCTAGATCTCGGTGCGCTCTGGCGCCGCAATAAATCTGAAGGCAATGCGACAAAGCGCGAAGTCTTCGATCTCTTTCCACGACTTGAAGAACGTCGCAAGCAGACTACCGAGACTCTCTCTGGCGGTGAACGTCAGATGCTCGCAATTGGTCGCGCACTGATGTCAAAGCCAGAGTTGCTCTTACTCGATGAGCCATCACTAGGTCTTGCGCCACTTCTTGTAAAGCAAATATTTGAATCAATTGTTAACGTCACAAAGCAGTATGGACTCTCAGTTGTTCTAGTCGAACAGAATGCAATGGGCGCTCTTAATATCGCGGACTCTGGAATCGTTCTCAACCTCGGCTCCATCGCAGTAACTGGTTCTGCTCAAGCTTTAGCCTCCGACCCAGCAGTTCGCGCTGCTTACTTGGGATATTAGGAGATAGCGCCATGTTTCAAGTAATCAATACTCTTCTTATCGGCATTACTTCTGGTGCAATCTATGCGCTGATGGCGCTCTCAATCGTCTTGGTCTGGCGATCAACTCGGGTCATCAACTTTGCACAGGCAGGTCAGGCTTTAACCTCAACATTTATCGGTTTCCAAACTCTTAAATATGTCGATTCATTCTGGATTGCACTTCTTGTCGCGATGGTTGGCGGCGCAATTATCTCTGCGCTGATTGAAGTCACCTTGATGCGCGTTTTGCTGAAGCATTCAACGAGCGGAGCAATTGCAGGTGTTGCACCCATCATCGCAACACTTGGTCTCCTGGAAGTTTTGCAAGCTGTTATCACCTTGATTTGGGGCGGCGCCGATTCGCTGATTACTCCACCGCTTTCAAATACTGGATTTACTATCGGCGCAAATACGCTGGTCTTTTCACCAATGAAGTTAGCGATTATCGCCATCGTTGCGCTACTTCTTATCTTGCTCTCATTGATTGTGCAGAAGACTTCGATCGGACTCTCACTTCGCGCCGCCGCATTCTCGCCAGAGCTTGCTCGCTTAGCTGGTGTTCGAGTCGATGCCGTTCGCACTCTGGGCTGGGCTCTCTCTGGCGCAACTGGAGCTGTCGCTGGGTTGCTACTAGTCGCTAATGGAAATGGATCATTCTCCACCGCTTCAATGGAGTTCTCACTCCTACTCATCTCTGGATTTATCGCCGCAGTAATCGGTGGCTTAGACAGCCTGCTCGGTGCAGTAATTGGTGGACTGGCACTCGGAATCATCACCGCATTTGTGCTGATGTATATCAGCGACTCGCTCTTCTTTATCGCTCCATTTGTGATCTTGCTGCTCGTTCTCTTTATCCGTCCGCAGGGAATCCTCGGCAAGAAGGGTGGACGTCGTGCATAAGCTCTCAAATAAGGTTCGACTACTTATCTTTATCCTCCTCGGATTCCTCATCTATCTCTTAAGCAATAAAGTCGATGAGCTCCGTGTCTATCAAGGTGCGCAAGTTTCCTTCTATGTCATCGGAATCGCATCAATCATTCTTCTCACTGGTTACTCTGGCCAAGTCTCTCTCGGTCAAGGTGCGTTACTCGGAGTCGGTGGTTATGCCGCTGCACTTTCACACCTCAATTGGCATCTTCCAATTCCCGCAACATTTGCTATCGCAATCCTCGCAGCCGCTGGTGCAGGTGCGCTCCTTGGAATCGCAGCTGCACGTTTATCGGGTCCTTACCTTGCAGGTGCAACACTTGCTTTAGCGGTGGGACTGCCTTCAATTGCAAACCAATTCACAGCGCTAGGTGGCGAGCAAGGTCTCTTCTTCGATGTTGGATTCCCGCCAGAATCCCTGGGCGAAGAGTTCACCCAATACAAGTGGTTCTTCTGGATTGCAGCCCTCGCCACTTTGATCGCAATTTTTTGGTTACAAAATGTTATGAGATCTCGATATGGCCGAACCTGGAAGGCGATTCGCGGCAGCGAAGTTGCGGCAGAGCTCGCTGGAGTCAACATTGCACGCGCAAAAGTCCTCGCATTCACCCTTAGCGCCGGTTTGGCAGGCCTTGCAGGGGCTTTATTGGCGATGACAATCGGCACCGTCTCACCCAGCGCATTCCCGCTAGCCCTCTCATTTTCCCTGCTGACAGGCGCGGTTCTCTCTGGCGTAACTACCCTCGGAGGCGTCATGATTGGGGCAGTGACTCTGGTCGCTCTACCCGAGATCGTCGGAACGATTGTTAATCGTGCCGGTGCATCAGAGGCGGTGGCGACCAACCTGCCTCACATAGTTATGGGAACGCTCTTGATTCTGACCGTGGTCTTTGTGCCAAATGGTCCAGTTGAACAGATGCGCTCACATCG
>Ga0209230_10000105_pt1 | contig 30936 bp, 40 predicted proteins | sample LakOntMetagenome_FD_187467 | JGI IMG/M metagenome (GOLD analysis project Ga0209230, IMG submission 187467) | Freshwater and sediment microbial communities from Lake Ontario - Sta 18 epilimnion Metagenome (SPAdes) (version 2) | ecosystem: Environmental > Aquatic > Freshwater > Lentic | place... | reverse complement strand
CAAGGTGACACAGGCTCAACTGGAAATACAGGCTCGACTGGAGTAACTGGTCCTCAAGGTGTTACGGGTCCAACTGGCGAAACTGGTCCTCAAGGTCCAACTGGAGTAACTGGTCCTCAAGGTGTTACGGGTCCAACTGGCGAAACTGGTCCTCAAGGTGTTACGGGTCCAACTGGCGAAACTGGTCCTCAAGGTGTTACGGGTCCAACTGGTGATACTGGTCCTCAAGGTGTTACAGGTCCTACCGGTGCAGATTCAACCGTACCTGGTCCTACTGGTGAAACTGGAGTAACAGGTGCTCAAGGAGTTACAGGCCCAACTGGCGCAGATTCAACTGTACCTGGTCCTACTGGTTCTACAGGACCTACTGGAGCTACTGGTCCCTATCCTAACATAGCAAATGCCAGTGATAATCGCATTCTTACATCAGACGGCGCTACAGGATTAAACGCTGAAGCTAATTTAACTTTTGACGGCACAACATTAAGTGTTACTGGAAACCAAACAATAAGTGGTACGCTTGGTGTAACAGGTGCTGCTACATTTAAAAGCACAGTTAGTGTATCAGGCACGCTTGGTGTAACAGGCGCTGCGACATTCCAAAGTCATGTTAATATTGTTTCTGCAACAACTGGAACTTCTGTAGCAAATCTTGGGATACAATCGGATGGCAAAGTAATAAAAGCTGGTGGGAATGCTATAGTTGATAATTTTTATTATTCAGTATCAAACTCGGTTGATACAACATTTTTTGAAGATGATAAAGTTACAATGAAATGGGATGAAACTGGTAATGATTTAAAATTTACAATGAAAGTTGCGCCAGGTGGTAGTGGTGATATGAGATCGTTAGGAGTGCTTATGGGGTCAAATACAACCTTTAATGTCGCAATTGTTGCTACTAATGTTGAGTATGATTTATATTCTGCTGGTATTTCCGCTGGTAATAGAATGGAAGCATTTGTTACTGCGGAAAATGATGTTACATATCCAGCATATCACGTAACAGCATATAATACCGGTGAATCTTATCAAAACACGATATGGGTTCAACGAATAACTAGGATCTAATATATGAAATACTTTTTACCTACTGGTGAATGGCCTTTATTAGAAAAGCCATATCATGACTTAATGAAACGAATTGGTTTAACATTAGGTCATGAAGAAAATTCTGATATACTTTTATTAGCAGGAGGTGCTGATTTAGGAATGCGTCCTGTTAGGGATCATGAAGAATTTGCGTGGTTTGCTAAATGGTCTAGGGAAGATAAACCTGTTATTGGGATTTGTCGTGGTATGCAATTAATGCTACATTTAACAGGTAATGATAATATAGTAGAACACCTACCTGATTATTGTGACTTAATACAGCACACAACAATAAATGGACTTTGGACAGGACAATCTGCTTTTCATAATACAGAATTAGGATTGTTAGTAAACAGTAGACATCATCAAGGATTTTTAAATGTTAATGATTCCTGGAATCCGATTGATAAGACGGCTGATGGCACAATTGAAGCTGTGATAAATAATAAACAATTTGGTGTACAGTGGCATCCTGAGCATGAAGAAATGAACGGAACACCTGCACAAGATTGGTGGATTGAAACTGTAAAATCTATATTATGAAAACTTATATAGTTGAGAGTGACGTTCAGTCTTGGTTACATGAACATAGAGACGAACTTTTTGATGATATCTTAGAAGCTTGTGAAAACGGCTTAATAGATAATGAAGATAAAATAATTATAGCAACGTTCAGAACAATGTACGGCATAACCGTATTTAATCTACCTTCACCTGAAGAAGTTGTTGCTTCTTTAAGAAAATGCGAAAACAGTTACGTTTCTCGTGAAGAATATGAAAAAGCTGCTAGGGCAAGAGATTGTGGCAGTTCTTGGGAAGAACGCAATATGATATATAAAGAAAATAGAAATTCACATGAATTACGTAAAGACTTATAATGATTTCCTTAACGAATCAGCTCAGATTAAAAACGCTGGTGTAGCAGGATTAGAAAGATTGTTGAAATTGCCACAAGGAAGTGGTGTTTTTCAAGATGTTTCTTATGATGACAAAACAAAAACTTTAGTTATCACACAACCAAAAAATTTAGGTCCTCTTGATGCTGGTGCTGTAATGGGTGCAATTAACAAAGAGACTGCTACATTAAAAAGAAATTATGTAGGATTACAAACTGTTTCTATGGGTGACATTAAAATCTCAATTAAATGATGAAAAGATACATTAAACTTTTTGAAGAATTTATTACTGAGGAAGACCCTTTAGCAGCGTTAGGTGATGAAGGTGGACTTGAAGAGCCTAAGAAAGAAGATCCTCTTGAAGTAAAGAAAAAGGAAGAGGAAAAGAAGAAAAAGAAAGAAAAAGAAGAACACGAAGAAATGGTTGACAAAAAACAAGATAGCATTGAAGATATCTTGAAAAATCTTCCTGAAGTTTCTGGTGGGTTGAAAGATAAGATTCTTGATGCTGTTGAAAAACAAGATAGAGTTAAAATTCACAATGCTTTTTTAGATGTAACTTACCTTCAACAATCATTTGCACAAAACGGCGATGAGAACAAAGTTTTGAAATTATCAAAACTAAAAGATTATATTGAAGATCTTGATAGGTCTTACACAACTGATAAAATGATGTAATAAGAATGAGTGTATTATCATATGAACAGTATCTTAACGAAAAAGACGCACCTGGAGCAGCTGCTGATGTTTCTGTAGATGATGAAGGATCAGCTGAAAAGGTTGATACTTCTAAAGGTACAATGAAAAAATTTGTTATTGACGGTAACGAATACGAAGGTGTTCTTACAACATATAAAGCTTTAAAAAGTAAACAAGAATCAATGGGCTTTGAATCAGTAGGAATGATTTCTGTCCCTGGTGAAAAAGAAATTTACGAATTACTTAAAAAAGGAAAAGGAAAAGATGAATAAATTTGTAAAAGATTACGATGTATTTTTAACTGAAGGGTTTACTTCACCAATGGGTTCTACATATAATACGCCAGGCATGGGTAATGCAACAGCAAGCGGAGCAAAAACATCATTTTCAGATGATAGTGCTGACCAAGACAATTCACGTAAACATTTAATCATTGCATTTGAAGGCGACGATTCTTGGATGCGTCCTAATGGAAATTACGGAGATCGTAATTGGTTAATTCCTAATTATAATGAATTCCAAGATATTAAACAAAGTATGACACGTTTCCAAATCGGTCAAGATGTTAAGTGCGTAAACGCTAATCATGAAAGTTGTGGACTTACTGGAAAGATTATTGCTTTTGAAGACGCAACAATTCGTTGGGAAGTAAAAAATTCTGAAACTGGTGTTGGACAAACTTCACAACAGTACAGATGTTTACCTGCTGATTTAGATCACGTTTAAAATAATCAACATTAAAATGGAATGGCGTAAATACATATTGCTGTTTGAGGATTTTATTCCTGACATAGTTACGGAAGATGTTGATAAAAAGATTGACGATTTAAAAAATAAACAGAAGACTTACAAAGAAAGGATTGACATGGCAAATCGTAAATCCCAAGAATCTGTTGAAAAAGCAAATCGTTTTAAACAAAAGTCAGCAAACACAAAAGATGATACTTCTAAACAGATTTATCAAAATCGTTCTCAAGAAGAAATGATTTCTCAAAAAACAAATGTTGCTAAAGTTCAAGCTTTACAAATGGCACAAAAGAGAAATGAGATTGAACTAAAAACTGCTGAACTAAAAAAGGAAAAGCAAGGTAAGAAAAATCTATAAAACAATTTCATAGTTTATGTATATAAACAATAAATCAGAAACGGCTCACTTGAGCCGTTTTTTAATTCGCAAAATTATGAAGCCTTTAAACATTGCAGTTGGAGTTACAGTTTTAGTTCTTGGTGTTGCCTTTGTACTAATAATGTTATTCCCACTCTTCCTTTTTAAAGGACTTTCAAAAATTGTTAATAAGTTTTTTAATTAAAGTTTGTATTATTCATTAATATTGTTTATTTTTATATAAAATTAATCAATATGGCAACATTAGAAAAAATATCTTTGAAAAAAGATCCGACAAATTTTGAACGAGTAAAGATAACGTCTTCTCAAAATTCTGCTGATTACATCAGGCAATTTTATTCAGATGACATTGAGATTTTTGAATCTTTCTTTATCTTATTACTTAATCGTCAAAATAAAACAATAGGCTACGCAAAGATATCCCAAGGTGGAGTTGCTGGTACTGTTGTTGACGCTAAGATTATACTTAAGTACATTGTTGACACACTTGCATCCGCAGTAATTCTTTGTCACAATCACCCAAGTGGGAATTTAAACCCAAGCACTCAAGATCTTGAGATAACAAAAAAATTATCACAAGCAGCTAAACTTGTAGATTCTCAAGTAATAGATCATATTATTTTAACACCAGATAGTTTTTATTCATTTGCCGATAATGGCTTAATTTAACTTTTATGAATATTTTTGTTTTAGATTTAGATCCGACTAAATGCGCGGAGTATCATTGTGATAAGCACCTTGTGAAAATGATTACTGAACATAATCAGATTCTTGGAAGTATTGCTTATACCGCTCGTGGCACATTACGAAAGAAAGATATAACACCTGAGTTTGTTAAAAAACATTTTCAACGGTTCCCACGAAAGTTAGATGATGAAAGCCCTCATCCGTACGGAATAGGATACGTAAATCACCCATGTACTAAATGGGCTGCAAATTCTTTTGATAATTATATTTGGCTATGCACACTTAATCTTGAGATGTGTTATGAGTATACAAAAAGATATGGCCGAAAGCATGCTGGTGAAGCAATTACTATTTGGTATCTTACAAATGCACCTATTATAGAACAAAAAGGTATGACACCGTTTGCTCAGGCAATGCCAGATGAATGCAAAAATGTTAATACAGTAACAGCATATAGAGATTATTATGTCAAGTATAAGAAAGAATTTGCAAGATGGGCCCATTCCGAAATGCCGGGATGGTTCACACAAGCTGCATAATGATATTGTGTTTTTAGAATATCGTCTATCAGAATTGATAGAGAAAGAAGATTACGAAAGGGCTGCACGAGTTCACGGGTGGATAAACGAGTTAAAAAATAAATATGAGCTACGACGTAGAGAAGATTAAAAGAATCACGAGGAAACAATTTGGGGAAGACTTTGAATTCAGACCCGGCCAATTAGAAGCAATACAAGATATACTTACAGCTTATCATAGCGGAACGGTTGAAATGTATTTGCTTGATGCACCAACAGGTAGCGGTAAATCATTTATCGCAATGATTGTGTCAGCTGTTTTGGAAGACGATGGTAAAAATGGTTATATCTTAACAAGTGAGATAACTTTACAAAAACAGTACGAAAAGGATCTTAAAGAACATCGAGTAGGCTGGGGAACAGTTTACGGTGGAGATAATTACAGTTGTGTTGTTAATAATCTGCCTTTCTTTATTGGGGATTGCCGTTTAAAAAATATCGGTTATGAAAGTGCTGAGAGCTTAGATTGCTTTAAAGATTGTGGCTATTTAACAAATCGTAAAATGGCAGTTAACTCAAGTGTTAGCTTATTGAATTATTCGTATGCACTTATTCAAAGGAATTATGTTGAAGACATGGCACAACAATCAGATAGGCCAGTTCCTTTTAAGCAAAGGGATTTTGTTTTCTGTGATGAAGCTCACAACATAACAAGTATCGTACAAGGACATTTTTCACCAAGATTCAGTAAATCTGGTATGAGTAAGTTGAAGAACTTGATGCACTTCCTTAAATCAAAAGGTCTGTCATATCCACAATTTGATGGAGAAGAATTTGATAACTTACTTGATATGTTTTTTGAAGAAGAAGATCCACAAGAATTAGTTATTGGATTGAAACATTGTTTGGAATTATTAAGAAGAGGGACTGAATGCAATAACGAACTTAAAGATACTGCAGGTAAAAGATTTCATAAAGACAATCCGATCCCTCGTGACTGGAGTACAGCAATGAGCAATTCAGGATTCTGGAAAGATTGTTTATGTAAAGTTGAAGACTTCATTGAGATAATTGAAAAGACAGGATTGGAATTTATGACAAAGACTCCAGGCCTTGAAGAAATTGTTTTTAACTGTCTTGATGAATCTTATATGATGGAAAAACATTTTCATCAACGATTTGGGTTTAAAGTTTTTATGACAGCAACAATGGGTAACCCTAGGCATTTCTTAAAAATGATTGGTGGACGCAATGCAAGATACAATAAAATAAAGAGTTCGTTTAATTTTGAGAAGTCTCCAATTTATCTTTACAATGGAAAACGAATGGGCTTTAAAGATATTGACCGTAACTTGCCTTGGATGATTGGTGAAGTTGAAAGAATCTTACTTAATCATCCAAACGAATCAGGGATCATTCACAGTGGTTCATATCATTTATCAAAAAGATTATATGAAGGCCTGACAAAAAACATTCAGAAACGAATACTCTTATATGATGGAACTGATGGAAAGATATCTGCATTAAGTACATTTGAACGTGAGAACAATTTGTTTGTAATGGGACCATCATTACTTGAAGGAATTGACTTAAAAGGTGATAAGAGTAGAGTTCAGATTTTTATTAAAGTTCCTTACCCAAGTTTAGCTAATCGTTTTGTTAAAAGAAAAATGGAACTCCAGCCAGAATGGTATCAGTGGAGAACTTGTACAGGAATTGCGCAAGGTGTAGGTAGGTCAATTAGGGATGAAACTGACTGGGCTGTAACTTATATGTTAGACGCATGTTTTCACGACCTCTTAAGAGAACCGTTAAATTTTCCTGCCGAATTTAAAGATAGAATTATTCACATAAAATAAATACATTATGAAAAAGTTAGCATTTATAGCATTGTTGGTTTGCGTTTCTTGTGGGCCAAGCAAAACAGAAAAACGATACAAATTATACAATTGTGTTATAGATTCTGTTAAAGTTTTGCCTATTAGGATGGGTGACGTTTTGCCTGAAGAATTAATTTACACAAGTTGTGGTACAGCATTTGTTAGCAAAAGTAAAAAATACGCAGTAGGTGATACAGTAATTTTTTAAAATTGTTAATAACTTTATGCCCATAGATTTTTATCTATGGGTTTTTTTGTTTATTTTTATATTATAAATTTAAAACAATTAATCGATATGGAAATTACATTTTTTAAAGGATTACGTTCAACCAAACCAGTTGCTAATCCAACATTGCATGAAGTATTAATGGACATCAAGTCTGACAAGTACAAAACACAAATTGACAAATGTCATATTGACATTAGCAAGAAAGATTATCTCCCGTGTTTTACACCAACAGGCATTTTTAATCACCGTAGTATCGCTGGATTAGAACAGTATAATGGAATTATTTGTCTTGACATTGATCATTTAGATGATCCTGTAGATGCAAAAAAAGCAGCAATTAAATTGAATTATGTACATGCCGCTTTCATAACTCCAAGTGGCAAAGGATTAAAAGTTATCATTAAAACAAACGCAAATGTTGAAACTTATAAAACGATTGAACAAAAGGTTGCTGATTATTTTTATACTGACTGCGGTCTTACTCGCGATAATCGCTGCAAAGATATCGCTCGCATTCAATTCGTTTCTCACGATCCTGAACTTTACTACAACGAAGAATCGTATACTTTAAATCTTGACCATTATGTTGAAGGTGCTGAATGTTAATAACTTTTAGCAAAAAAGTTTGCATAACCAATAAATTATTATTAAATTTAACTATAATTAAAAATTAATCAATATGAAAAATGATATTATGAATACCTATCTTGAAGAGTCTGTTGACGCATTCTACAAATTTTACGGTTATGCCGCAATCACTGATGACCAAATACATGTTGTAAGAATAGGTCAATCAATCATGATGCACCGTGATGGAATTTTAAACGGCGGAGGATTTGTTACAGCCTTTGTAAATAACGATTTAATTGACTCAATTAATAGAGCTGATAAAACTATTGTTAATCATTTTCCGTTTTTTGCTAACATAAAAAAATATGCCCATGTTACAAATTAAAATAGCAACATACTTGATAACAGTTATGGCATCTCTGATGCTGGTTACATTTCAAAAACAGACAGACACGGTTAGCGCAAAATTATTAACGATATGTATTTTTCTTATGAACATTGTTGGCTGCGCGCTTTTGCTTAAGAATCATTACTTTAGCGCGTTACATTACGTAAGTGTGACTATTATGACAGTACTAACATTTTGGTTGCTGTTTGGTAAAATTACAGGTAATGCAGTGAATACCGTTAAATTTGTTATCTTACTTGTTGTAGGTTCTGGTATTACATTCTTAACACTTTAATCAAAGGCTTGATATATAATTTATGAAAGCTAAAGATTTTAAAGTGTTTGAGACAGATAAGTCTGGCATACAAACAGACATAACAACAAAAGCTGCTGAATTCGTTTCAAGCATTTTTGATTTTAAAGGAAACAACAAAATAGCTGAATATGCAAATGAACATGATTTAGATTATCGTGATTTTGCTACCGCCGTAATTGCCGAAGTAAAAAGGGAATTAAACGGTTAGTGAACTATTTTGAAAATGTGTATAAAAACTATACGGTTAGTCAGGTGGGGAAAGATAGTTTAGACTCAGTAGAGATAATACTAGATTAAACCAGGTAGACTGAGCTACTTTGAGTAGACTTAACCGAGTTCTTTGATTTATGGGGGTAAATGGATTAGATTGGCAATCATTAGTTTCGCGATGATACAAGCAGTCTTAGATTGGAAAGACTTTAATCACCTATCATACGCTATAACTGGCAACGAATACAACACAGAGGATATCATGAGTATCCCAACTTCTTTAACAAGAAAAGCTCCTGTAGCTGTTACTGAAGATATCATCGAGTTTGCTTTAGCAGCTTAATGTAACGGGTTAGCAAATTACCTAGAAACAGAAAATTTGCACGTCTGAAACCTGTGGGTTTCCACAGATAGGTTCGCTGACCGAGCGGTTCAAGTCAGTACAAAAAAGAAACGCAAAAAGTTTAGTAGTGTTCGTATAACTACCATTTTGTTGTTTTAGGCAAAAGCAACTAAGCTTGTGAACGAGTCCTTAATTATTATTGAACAAGACGAGGGAGTCGGAGCCCTCTACCTCCACTAGGTTACAATTTGTAACCGACTGATTAGATTTGGTCGGTTACAGCAACTATAAGTTCTTTGACATAAAAAAATTTAAACGTATGGACCAAATATTAGCATTTGTCTTTGGAATCGTTATAGGAGGATTACTAATTGCATTAGTGTATTCTGTTATTGGGATTGTTAAACTGAATAAGAATTATAAACAGCTTGATGCAGAATTTGAAGGGCTGCATCATTACGCTGAAACTATCGCAGATAATCTATCTAAAAAAATAGAAAATCTTGACGCAAGAGCAACTCGAGAAGTTGACGAAATATATCAAAACTTTGAAAGAGTAATACGTCAAGCTGAAAGTCATACTGACAAAACATATGACAATTTAGCAAAGAAAATTGCTGACGCATTTAAGGTTGACGATTTCGTATTTGATGTGGAAGAAACACCTAAGAAAGTAAAGAAAATTAAAACAGAACAAATTAATTCATAAATCGTTTAAGAACTTATAGTTAGCCCGGGTAATTCCGGGTTTTTTCTTTTTTGTAAGGATATATAAATTACAAAAACAATTATATGAATAATGTCAATATCCGACCTAAAGGGCGATGTAGAAATTCTTTTGAAAGACTCTGGATTCCCTCCGGATCAATACATTATAAATGTTCATGAACATTGCATAGCAGTTCACTTTGATTTAAAAGCTGCTGTTGATTATTTTCGTGGAGATTTTGAATTTTCACATCTTGCAACCAAATGTGTATTCGATTATAAAAAATATGGCAAACGACACGCAGCCTACATATACTTTTTGTGATGATATATAATCTACCAAAATCACAACAATGTATTATAAGACCAACTGTTTCCGAACATCATCGGGTACAGAATCAATCATCTTTGCTTTAAAAGAATTAAAGAGCAAACGAGTTATCGTCCCTACATGGACTTGTAGTAGTCTTGTGCGAGCAATTGAAGCAGCAGGTTGCGAATACTTAATTGTTGACTCTGATTTTGATTTGCAGATTGATGTAAAAGAAGTTATCAAATATGCAAATGATTACGATACAGTAATCGTCCCTCATATGTGTGGGATTCAAGCTGACGTTAAAACTATACGTCAAAACACTACTTTAAAAATTATTGAAGACATAAGCCAATGTAATGGGTTTCCTAAAATGGGATTCTATTCTGATGTTGTTGTATGTTCAACAGCAAAGAGCAAATGGCTTGACTTGAAAAAAGGAGGTCTGCTTTTTTCTAACGAAGACCACGATCTTTATCCTTTTGGTTTCCACCGAATAAAAAACATTAATGAAATCTTTAATAGAAGAAGAATGATAGGTGCAGAAATTATTGAAGCTGGTGTTGATTTAATTGGATCAGATAGTTCGTTCTTACGAGCAATGTACTTTACACGAGAAAAGTCTGCTCGTAAACTTTACGAACCTCTTCATCGTATTTACGAAAAAGGAGATTGTCCTAAAGCGGATGACTTTTCAGATAATCTTAATTGGATATCTATATTTGTATGAAAGATGAAATGATAAAATGGTATAACGATTCATTGGAACAATATGGTCCTAATGATTTTCGTTCAATAACATGGGCTGACTCGGAAGGTAAGTCAGCAATAAAAAGATATCAGCAGATGAATGACATTTGTTCTTTTGCTGATAAAACAATAATTGAAGTTGGATGTGCATGGGGTAGTTTCTTTGATTTTGGATTTACAGCAAAAAGATACATGGGCTGTGACATCAATGAAAAACTAATTGAATTAGCAAAAACGAAGTATACTGATAATATATTTTTTGTTTATGACATATCTGAAGAAGCATCACCTGTAAATAGTGAACTTGTTATTTGTACTGGTGTTGCTGGTAATCAAGGAGGTCCTGCCGATCATCCTACCAAGCTACCTGTGTTTTTAAACAACTTAATGAAACTTGGTGATACTGTTCTTGTTAACTTTCCAAGTACACATTCAACAATCCGAGCAAAAAATATTGAGTACTTTTCACCAAGCGACGTACTAACAGCAGCTTTACAAATTACTCCTAATGTAACTCTTTATCATCAAAACATGGCTGACTTTTTAATAAAAATGGAAAAATAATGAAAAAAGTTTTAGTAACAGGAGGATTAGGATTCGTTGGTACAAATCTTGTAAAGAGATTAGTTTCTGAAGAATACGAAGTTTCAGTTATTGATAATTTGTCAGCAGGTGATTTAAGAAACGAAGTTCCTGGTGTTACATATTACGAAATGCACACAAAAGAATTATCACATCATTTTCAAAAGTTTGATGTTGTATTTCATTTAGGCGAATATTCAAAGATTGCCCCGTCATTTGAAGAAATTCAAAAAGTTTGGGATTTTAACATTGCTGGTAGTTTTAACATACTTGAATATTGTAGAAAGAATAACATTCCTATTGTTTATTCAGGATCATCTACAAAATTTGCGTCTGAGGGCGCAGATCATTCTCCTTATTCGTTTGCGAAAGCAACAATAGTTAATCTGATTAAAAATTATTCAAAATGGTATGACTTAAAGTTTTCCATTTGTTATTTTTATAATGCTTATGGACCTCATCAAGATACTTGTAATAACGGTTGGGAAACTGTTATCAGTATTTTTGAAAAACAAGTTAGAGTAGGCAAGCCTTTAACAATTTGTGGTGACGGACTTCAAAAACGAGACTTTACTTATGTAGGCGATATCGTTGAAGGTTTAATGTTAGCTGCAAAGAAATTAGAGAACGACGAATATCAATTAGGAAGCGGTCAAGATTATTCAATTCTTGAAGTTGCTCAAATGTTTAGTAATGATATCATTCATATAACTGAAAGACCTGGTGATCGTCGAGGCGGATTAGCAAACTCTGAAGAAACTCGTCGTAAACTTGGTTGGGTTCCAAAAATGAATTTACAAACCTGGATAAAATCTTTAAACTTATGAAGTTTTTAAATTTCTCAAAAGTATTTTGTTTGTCTCCACATCCTGATGATATTGAATTAGGAATGTTAGGAACAATAATGAAATTTACTGATACACATTTCGATATACTGTGTATCTCAAGCGGTAACTCAAACGATTCAACAAGTCATACAATTGATAGAAAAGAAGAAGTTACAAATTTGTGGGCAGACGCTAACCTACCGAATGTTAAAATACATTTCGCTAAAAATTCTTTCTTTGAAGAACTCAATGAATCACAATGGATTGGATATGTTGAAAACGAATTTATAAAAAAGAATAATTACGACTGTATCTTTATTCCAACTTTTGATGACTCAATGTTTGAACATAGGTACGTTAATAGTTGGGGACCTGCGTTCTGTCGTTTTTCACCAATCAGTCTTGTTGAATATAATCTTCCTAGTACATTAAATCATTGGCAGCCTAATCTTTATATTAACGTTGATGACCAATATGAAAGAAAGGTTGAACTATTACAACATTTTACATCTCAAATTCACCGTTCATATTTTCAAAGACCAATGCTTGATGCGTTTCACAGCAATTTTCAATGCAGTAAAAAAGGTCTTCATACGGTTGAACGTTTTAAGTTAATTGAAGTTATCTTAAAATCATAATATGAAAATCTCAATTCATCAAACAACTTTTCTTCCTTACCTTGGTACTTGGGCAAAGATTGCCGAGTCAGATGTTTTTATTATAGAAACAAATTACATTTTTTCAACAACATCTTTTTATTACAGAACTCACGTTACAAATAAAAAAGGTGAACTTGAATACTGTACTTTGCCAATTACTCGTGAACCTGTTCATTTGTCTGAAACACAACTTAAAGATACAGCTGAAGCTGAAAAACGAATTCGTAAAGCATTAAGCTATTATGTTGATGCTCCGTATTATAAAGATGTAATGGTGAAGATGGAAATTTTCTTTAAAGAACAGTTACCTAATTGTAAAACATTACATAATGTAAACATGGATCTTTTCTGGTGGGTTTATAATTGGTTAGGTCTTACAACAAAAGTTGTAGTTGTTGGGCCTGGTGATATTGAAGAATCAGAATCTGATACAAAAACTAGTCGTTTAAGTAGGAAGATAAATATATTCGGAAACAAACAAAATGTTTATATTTCTGGTGGAGGTGGCCGAGATTATCTTGATGTTTCTGATATGAATACGAATGGGATTGATGTTGTCTTTCAATCAGCAACTGGAGATTTTTATAAAGGCTCAATTTTGCATTACATGATGCACTATAAACCTGATGAAGTTAAAGAAATGATATCTAATTCATTTTCATACCTGGATAAATAAAATAAAAGTTTTACTAATGAGTGATTATTTATTAGACTTTCAAAGTTTTATGAATGAAAGCAAACTTTGGGAAGAGCTACTTGAAGAAGGTACATCATATTCAATATATGTTTTGGAATCTAATTTAAGTGAAGCTGAATCTGAAGGTAAAGATGTTTTTCATTTAAATAAAGCAGTTGATGCAACTTACATGATTAACATGGACAAAAGAAAGGATCGTTTAAAATCTTTTCAAGAAGAAGCTGAAAAACGAAGTCTTAAGTTTAAACGTCTTGCTGGTGTTGACGGCGAAAAACTATCAATGAAAGATGTTGAGCCTTTTCTTGACAAAATTGGTGCAGTTAAACGTATGAAGAAATACAAAGGCAAAGATTATCGAGAAGCAAAAGCTCGTGGCCGCGCAGGATGTAATGCTTCACATATTAAATGTATTGAAGAAGCAAAGAAAGCAGGACACAAGAATGTTTGTATTCTTGAAGATGATACACACTTTACAGATTCTTTCAACGATAACTTTAAAGCTGCTTGGGATGCTAAACCTAAAAACGTTGATATGTTTTATTTCTGGATGGGTGGTAAAAGCAAAAATGCAATTGATAAAGGAGAGTACAACGAAAAAGAACATAATGAACATTTAATGCAAATTATGAAAGGTGGATTCGCTACTGTAGGCTACATTGCTAATGTAAATGCTTTGGATAAACTTTATAGTTCTGAGGAGTGGAAAACAAGTGGATTGGTTATTGATATAGGTATTGCGAATTTCCTTCATCCTAAAGGGAATTGTTATTACATGAAGAATAAAAGTGTTAAATTTAAAAATGATTTTAGCGACATCGAAAAAGTTGTCATTAGCTAAGATGATATATAGTCTATAGCAAAAATATTAAGAGGACTACTTGATATATATTACTATAAGAGTTACAAAATGATAGATGTAATCTAATTATGAGCAAAAACAAACAGTTACTAATGATTCTTGAACGTTCTGGTGAAAACCTAAACGTTAGCAAGACCAATGATGAGTACGTTCTTGAAGGTATCTTTGCACAGTTTGGTGTTGAGAATAACAATCATAGGATATATGAAGAGAAAGAATACTTACCTCATCTTGATTATTTAAAAAAGAAGATCAGTGAAAACCGACTTCTTGGAGAACTTGACCACCCAGACAAGTTTGACATTTCTTTATCTAAAGTATCCCACTTAATTGAGGATGTACGTTACGATGCAAAGAAAAGACAAATTGTTGGTAGAATCAAACTTCTTGATACACCAAGTGGGCAGATCGCTAAAAATTTAGTTGATACTGGAGTTCCTATTTCTATTTCATCTCGCGCTGCTGGTGTTGTAGGTGAAAATAAAAAAGTATCAATCAAAAGAATATTTACTTATGATCTTGTTGCTGACCCAGGATTTGAAAACGCAGTAATGAGTAAAGTAAATGAAAGCTTTGGATATGATTTACACGATGAATCTATTGCTATTTACGACGTTACTACAGCTTTTCCTGCTTTCTTGGAAAGTATGGATAGCGAAGAGATATATAAAGAAACACCTGAAAAAATAGAAAAAACAATGGAGAAAGACGGATCTTACGTTTCATTAGAAGAAATGAACAAGTACTCCTTGGTGATTAAAAACGAAATTGAAAAGATAAACGATCGTTTGTCTAAAATTTCTGAATCTTCTGACAAGAATGAAAGAATCGCTAAGCTAGAGGAAGAATTAGAAAGCATTAAGAGTTATGCTTCTTATTTAGCAAAAACTCAAAATGAGGCACTTCAGTATGCTAATTACTTAGCAGAAATGAATGGTAAAACAATTGCTTACGCTCAACATATTGCTGAGAAAGCTGACAATGGTATTCAATACGCAGAATCACTTGCTGAACAACATAATGCAAGAGCTGAGTACATGGATTCACTTGCTGAGAAAGTTGACCAATCAATTCAATACGGAGAGTACAAAGCAGGTAAAATCAATGAAGCAATTAAATTTGGTAATTACTTAGCTGAGAGAATGAATGAAACTATCGGTTATGCTGAGCACGTTGCTGAACATGCAGATAACGCAATTCGTTATGGAGAGTACTTATCAGAAAACTCTACATCTAAAGAAGAATTCAAAAACATCGTTGAGTACGCTGAATATATGTTTGAATCTATGGGTGTTGGATCTACTGATGGTAAATCAAATATCTCTGAAGACAATGATAATACTAACACTCCTGATAGAGGTGTTATTACAAACGCAATTAAAGAAAACGAAACTCCAATTGGACGTTACGCTTCTTTAGACAATAAAATCCAAGCTGTTCTTGAATCTGTCCAAAAACAAAAGGCAGAATTAAACAATCAAGATAGCCGTTATCCGTTCATACAGTTTTTAGGTGAGAGTAAGAAATCCGAGTTCTTATCTTTAAACGAGACCGAAAAGAAAAGGGTCGCAAACGCATTAAATTCTAATCCGTCGTTTGACGAAGAAAGAATTGTTAACGTATGGGAATCTGCATTGGCTTCTGTTGAAGTTAATGAAAAATGGTTAACAGAAATGCCAACCGAATATTTAGGACTTTGGGAATCAGCAACACCTGATTTGAAAGATCGTATTACTCGTCAAGCAAAAATGTTCCGTTTAGAATCTTCTTACCAAATCAAGAATTTCTGGCAAACACGCGGTTTAGGAAAAGTTTCTGAAGGAGTTTCAGATTCTATTATTACAGAAAGTAAAAAGGCTGAATTATTGAAAGAATCTAATTCTTTAGGATATTCAAACGAATACTTAAGTAATATCTCTGAAAGCCTTGGAAAACGTTTCAAGTAAAACAAATTAAAAACACAAAAATTTAAAGATGAATTTATTAAACGAATCACAAGTGTTTGAAACTTGGGCACCTATCTTAGAAGAAAGAACTGGTATCAAAGATTCTAACAAATTAGGATGGATGGCAAAATACGCACATTACCATTCATTAAATGAAGGCTTCACATACCCGCAAGCTTCATTATTTAACACACCTGGTATGGGTAACGTTGCTCCAGCTTCTACAGTTGCTGGTGGTGCTGCTGCTTTCTACGGTGCTGGTTCTCAAGGATCAGGCGACAAATTCCCATCATTATTGCCACTTGCTATTCAAGTTGCTGCAAGAACTGTAGGATTTGATATCGTTCCTGTTATCCCAATGAACGGACCTTCTGGCGTATTAACATACTTAGATTATGTATATTCTGGTGGTCGTGATCCTCTTGCTCCAGGATTAAACAACCAAACTTCTTTAGGTGGAACTGGTCAAGCAGGTAACGCTACTAAATTTGGCGACAAATTTCAAGTGTTTAAATTAAACACATCTGGTTTCGATTCTGCTGCTTTAGCTTTATGGAAACAAGAAAACGTTGGTGATGCTTACGTATTTTCACAAGATGCTGTTGCTACTGTTGATAAGGCTATTGTTGTTACTTACATCGGACGCTCAAGAATTGATGGATTCCCATTATTTAGAGTAGTTGGTGAAGTTGTTGGTACTAACGTTGATTTGACTACCGGAACTGAAACGGCTACATCAAACGTTGCAATTGGACAAGGACAAGAATTACCATTCTACGCTGTAATTAACGGAGCTACTAACGTAAATATATTCACTTGTGCATCTTACAATGTAAACAGCGGTGCTATAGGTGCTTGTGCTGACGCAAATGGTTGTGACTTTAGTGGTGCTTACTTTGTTGAATTAGTTCGTGCTTTAGAAGATCACGTACAAGGATTTGCTGGTGCAGGACCATTAAACGAAGATGCTTACTCTGGTAACGCAACAAACGGTATGACTCCATACGAACCAATGAGAAGAGGTATCGGTGAGACTGCATATTACAAAACTATGGGTCTTCAAGCATTCACGAAATTCGTTGAAGCTGAAACTTTCCAAGTTGCTGCTCAAGTAACAACTGAACAAATCCAAGATTTAAATCGTCAATATGGTATTGATGTTGTTTCAATGATGGAAAATGCTTTAGTAAATGAAGTATCTCAATCAATTAACAAACACATCTTATCTAGAGCGTTTGCATTAGGATGGTCTAACCACTCTGCATTCGTAATTGTTGAAGGAACAAACTTGAACTTAACTTTAAATAGTTCTACAACTGTTTCTTCTGCTGATTATGGTGCTCGTTTCATTGGAAAAACAAATGGATTAATTACTATTGGATTGCCTGCTTTCCAAAACTACGGTGGTGCTACTGCTAACTTTGAGAACCAAGGTACAATTCAACGTCGTATCCAATCTAAAGTATTGGCTGCTGGTAACGTTATTGCACAAAGAGGTCGTAGAGGTCCAGGTAACTTCATAGTTACTAACTTACAAATTGCTACAGCATTACAAGATTCTGCACAATTTACATTCTACCCATTAGCTAACACAGTTAACCAAAACAACGGTGCTTTATATCCATTAGGCACAATTGCTGGTATGACTGTATACGTTGACCCTAACATGGACTATTCTGATACTCGTATCTTAGTTGGACGTAAAGGTGCTGATGAAGAGCCAGGATTAAAATTCATGCCTTACTTAATGGCTGAATCTATCCAAACAATTGCTGAAGGCACAATGTCTCCAAAAATTGCTGTTAAATCTCGTTACGCATTAGTTGAAGCTGGTTTCCACCCAGAAACTCAATACTTCACACTATTAGTTAACTTGAAAGCCGTTGGTGCATCAGGATTCTGGGATACTGCTACAGGCGCTATCTCAATTGCTTAATCATTAACATAATAGATTAACATATAGAAAGGGATCTTCGGATCCCTTTTTTTATTCGTAAGCATAAAGAATGATATATAAAATCTATTAACGATAATAATAAAATAAAGAATGATATGAAATTTGAACAATTTTTAGAATCAAAAGGTGTTTCATTGGATAAACTAAATGAAAATAACCAACAAATATTTGAAGCTGAAGGGGGTGCATTAGACGCAATTATGAAAAGCATCAAATCAATGATGTCTTATGGTAAATTTGAAGCAATGTATCCTAAATACGCTGATGCTTGTTATAATGCTGACTCTAATATAGTAGCATTCAGTAACTTTCAAAAACAACAAGGCTTAATGAAAAAACAAGCTGCACTTGAAGCTTCAAAAGAAGGAGCTGATAGAGCAAAGAAAGAATTGATAATTAAGCAGATTGATAAATTAAAAGAAGTTGGTGACCAATTAGATTCTCAACAAGAAGTTAAGCAAGAAAGAGCAATTCAAGAAAGAGATAATATGAAATCTGACATTGATGAGCTAATTAAAGAAATGTCAGAAAACTTATCATCAATTGCATCTAAAAAACTTACTCTTGCTGGTTACGATGCTAAAACTGCAGGTCTTGAGAAAAAAGGTGTTATGGATAAAGCGTCTAAAGATGTTGCTAGAGAACAAAAAACACAAGAAGAAATTGCAGCATTAAAGAAAAAACGTGATGAAGCTGTTAAAGCTTTAGACGATGCTGAAAGTGCTGGTGAAGAAGACATCAAAGAAGTTGAAGGCGCTAAAGATTACATGAACGAAATTAATGCTTTTGTTGAAGCTTCTAAAAAAGTTGCTGTTGAAAAAGTTTCTTTAGGAAAACTTAGAGACGAAGCTAATGAACACATTACAGAATCAGAAGATATTGATTCTTTACTTGCATATGACGCATCTCACATTCTTGAAGATGAAATAACATTCTCACTTGATGAAGGCAGCAATGCTTCTGATTCTGCTAATAAAGCTACGCCATCAGATGTTTTATCTAAGATTAATGCAATTAAAGATGAAGATGAAAACAAGAAAGATCAAACAGAACTTAAGAAAACTCTTTATTCTAAATTAGCTGCAGCTGCTGAAAAATTTGTTACTGCTGTTACAATGCAAGTTGAAATGAAAGCAAAACTTTGGGATAAAGTAAAACAAGCAAAAGCTGTTACTAAAGATCTTATTGAAGTTGCGGGTGGTGATCCTGAAAAAGCAAAAGAAAATGAAGATGGATCATACACTGCTGGTGAAGCAACAGAAAAATGGGCAAAAGCTTTTGCTAAACCTGAAGAATACGGTCCTTTAAAAGATGCTACCACTGCAGCTGCTGAAGCAAAAGAAAAGGCTGGTGCTGCTCCTAAAGAAGAAGGGCAACCTGCACCTAAAGAAGGCGGCGAAAAAGAAGATACTGAAGACGACGATGATGGATTGTCTAAAGAAAAAGAAAAAGAATTACTTAATAACAAAATTGCGGTTTATACTAAAAAAGTTGAAAAAGCAGAAGGTGATAAAAAAGCTGAATGGCAACAAAAACTTGATAACGCAAAAGAAGAACTTGCTAGCTTAGGTGAAAGCGTTGAAGATTATGATTCTAAAATTTCAGAAATTAAAGAAAGCTTAGATAAAATTTTCGCAGAGATTGACGAGCATGAAGCTGCTACACCAGATGCATCTGTTCAAGCTCCAAAAGCAATTATGAAGTTTTCGGATTTCTTAGCATCTAGAAATAACTAATCAATACAATGATAGATTTTAAAACATTTGAATCACTGGGTAACACTCCTGCTTCACCTGAAAGTATTTATGAGCCTCAAGGTTTATTAAATAGAACTGCATCAGTTCGAGTTTGGGATAAGGTAGGTATCGGTTATACGAGTAGTGTAGAACGTGGCGTATTCGCTGTTGACTACATTAAGAAAGGAGAATGTTTTGAAGTTGCTCCTATTATTGTTGTTCCTGCAGAAGAAGTTAAAGGCACTACCATAATGGACTATGCGTTTAAACTGAATAACGATCAGTACGCAATCGCTTTTGGTAGTGCTTCTCTTTACAATCACCAAAATCAACCTATGGCTGAATGGAAGATTGATGAAGAGAAGAAAACAATATCTTTTTATGCAATAAGGGATATTAAACCTAGTGAAGAAATATTTGTATCTTATGGTAAAGCATATTGGAATACACGAGAAATCTCTGCTAAGGTTAGTCCTAAATTAAAACAAACACAAAAGTAATATGAAAACATTTACAGAATTTACAAACAAAGTATCTGATCCCGCAACTTCAATCACCTTTCCAACTTTTGAAGAAGTATCGCAAGGTAAAGAAGTTACATCAACTTGTCTTACCGAAAAGATGAAAACCTTAATTAAAGAAATGTGTGAATCTTGTATGACTGAAATGAAATCTTGTCACGCGGATGAAACTGAAATGACAGCTGAAAACTGGATGTCAGAATATAATTCAGCCATGAAAGAATGTATGGAGAGCTTAAAGGGTTGTTGTGATGAGTGTATGAATTCCTAAAACTTTTTTATGAAAGCAATAGTTTATATTGAAAAAAGAGATTTTGATGGCTTCTTTACTTGGCTGAACAGATTAAAGCAAGGAACACTAGAACCTGCTTCAGTTAGTTACAGTTTGAGTACAGATGAAATAGAAAGGCCTCTACAGGTCTTATTAAATCCTGATGAGTTTGCCGTAATACAAGATGCTGAAAGAAACATAGAGGACATTAAAAAGTCTTATGGAAATTTAAGCATACTTTATCGCCCTGAATCTTTAGTTCAAGATAAGATAATGATGGGTGATGTATTACGTAATGCTATAAGACACGATTGTCTTGTTGAAATATACAATACGTCAATCGAACTTGCAATGGCAATTCCTGGTTTAACTCCACTTGATGCACTTATAATTGCTGAGAGAGAATGGATTCCTATTCCAACAACAAGCTCAATAGAAAATTGAAAAATATCATCAAGTAAAGGTGATATATAATTAGTTAAAAATAACCAATCATTTAATGGGTACTTTAAAATCTACTTTAAAACTTGAGTCTACGGATTTGTTTCCAACACCTGTTAGTTTTACAAAGATTAATAATAATTTAGTTGAAGGATCATTTAGCGGATTTATTTCAGTAGTTGCTGGCACAGCACAAAAGAAATTAAACATTTCAGATATTAATACTGGAACTGCTTATGTATATTTAGAATCACCAATAAGTAATGGCCAGTCAGTATTAGTTCAAGCTGGTACTACAGGATCAGTGTTTGCTGTTCTTGCTCCAGGAGAAATTGCATTTTTACCTTATGGGCAAACTACAACAGGAGGTCTTGACTTATATGCATCTACTATAACAGGTAATGCTACATTACAATACTTCATTGGCGAAAGAGAATAATAATAAGAAGATATCTTAAATCATTAGGGAATCTTCGGATTCCCTTTTTTTTTCACAATTTTAAACTTTTTTATTTTTTTCTGAAAACTGAAAACTAAACATAAAAACGTGTATATATAATCTACAAAATTAAAATACAATAAATTAAAACACTTTCAATGTTACATCTAATTCAAATATCGCAAACGTGGTCGAGTATCGGCAAACAGGAGAATGGGATTGCTGTGTATATGCCGTGTGCCTTAACTGGGAAAGCGGATCGCAATGAAAGAAATTGTTTATTTAGGACTTTGAGTAAAACGTAATCATTATAACATATTGATTATCTTAAAGTCCAGTTTAAAACTGGACTTCTTTTATTTTATAAGAGTTTTAAAATTGTTAATAACTTTTAGCAAAACAGTTTGCATTACCAATATAAATTGATTATATTTGTATAACATAATTATTCAAACGAGAATAATTAAAAATTGAAATCTGGTACGTTGGTCGAGCGGTCTAAGGCCGGTGCCTGCAAAGCATTTGTTCGGGAGTTCGAATCTCTCACGTACCTCAAGTATACACATCTATGGTGAAATGGTATCATGCCGGTCTCCAAAACCGTTGTTCTAGGTTCGAATCCTTGTAGGTGTGCTAACAAATACTTTAATAATTGTTAATAACTTTTACTAAAATAATTTGCATTAACTAAACAAATTGATTATATTTGTATATCATAATTAATCAACAACTTGTTTAATAATGAAACGATCTTTGACATATTGGCAACCGCTGAAGAATATCGGTTCGAGTCCGGATTGTAAACCGAATTCACAGTTTAAATCCTGGCTACCGTTCTGTTTAAAACGGGTTGCCTGGACCACTAGGTGTGGGAAAGTTGGTATTCCGCTGCGTTTGGGACGCAGAGACCGCAGGTTCGAGTCCTGCCACTTAGACAACAATGGCAAATAGGTTGGTTAATTTACAACCGATAACAATTTTAGTAAGGACTGTCATCGACGGATGGCGGAAATTCTAAAGGACTTATCTAGGACAGATTTTTAATGGTGCACAATTAAAAAGAATCTGAAAAGTGTAAATGCAGACTCGGACTCTGCTTGCTGTTCAACATTTGGGGGATTAGCTCAGCTGGCTAGAGCAATTGCCTTGCACGCAATAGGTCATCGGTTCGACTCCGATATCCTCCACCAAATGGTTATAAGATTCCATTGAACTATCAAAAATCTACACTGGAAGGTGGGTGAGTGGCTAAAACCGACAGACTGTAAATCTGTTCTCGCAAGGGTACGGGGGTTCGAATCCCTCCCTTCCAACAAAAATTAGATGCGGCTAAACGAGTTACATCGCTGATATTTGGAATTTGCTCAAAAACACTCGTTTTATTATTCTCTAATTTTTATTACTGTGGGGTAGAGCAGCTGGTAGCTCGCAAGGCTCATAACCTTGAGGTCGTCGGTTCGAGTCCGGCCCCCGCTACAAAACTGGAATATAGCTCAGATGGTTAGAGCAATCACCTGATACGTGATAGGTCACAAGTTCGAGTCTTGTTATTCCAACAACATACAATGTCCATTGGTGTAATTGGCAACACGTCGGTTTTTGGTACCGAAGAGTCGAGGTTCGAGCCCTTGATGGACAACTTTGATCTCTAGCTCAGTTGGCTAGAGCACCTCACTTTTAATGAGGGAGTCGATGGTTCGAGTCCATCCGGGATCACAAAACAAATTGCGGTATAGCTCAGCGGTAGAGCAACTGGCTCATATCCGGTAGGTCAGGATCTCGGAATTCCTTACCGCAACAAATATTGGTCCTGCGGTCCAGCGGAGTGGACGCTGCCCTGTCACGGCGGAGATCGAGGGTTCGAATCCCTTCAGGACCGCCACACAAAATGCGAGAATAGCTCAGTTGGTAGAGCATCACCTTGCCAAGGTGGGGGTCGCGGGTTCGAATCCCGTTTCTCGCTCAAGTTAATTATTAAAAATGAAAGGAGATTTACATGGAAGTAAAACAAACTAAGTACGGGAAAACATTTATAGGTAAATTTGAGTCAAGTAGAACAAAATTCAGAAAAGATCATGTTGAATTAATTATCAGCCTAAAGTTCTTAAAGAAATGGTTAAAGTTAAAAAACAAATAACGGTCCTGTAACTCAGCTGGTTAGAGTGCGTCGCTCATAACGATGAAGTCACAGGTTCGAGTCCTGTCTGGACCACAATAAACAAGAAAATGCAACAATAAACCAACCTAGTTTATTATAACAAAATTTGGTTTACTAAAAATTAAAACACAATGAAAACACTAAGTATAGGAGATGTTCATGGTCGGTCAATATGGAAAGATATTCTTTTTGGAGATGCAAGAGAATATGAAATCTGGAGAACAGCTAGTGAAAGTGGAGCAGATCCTCTCGATGCTGAATTGTGGAAAGATTGCCCTTTTATGTCTGCTGACAAAATAATCTTTATTGGTGATTATGTAGATTCGTTTACAGTTACTAATGTTATTATGTTACAAAACTTAGAAGAAATTGTTCATTTTAAGAAAATCGTTGGTGATAAAGTAATATTGTTATTAGGTAATCATGATGTTCAATACATTTTAAACGGTTTAGGCTGTTCTGGATATCGTCCAGAAATGCGTCCTGACTTATATAAGTTGTTTGCTGATAATGAAAGTTTATTCAGTGTGGCTTACCAAGTTGAAGCTCTAAATGGTGATTCTTTTTTATGGACACACGCTGGAGTAACAAGTAAATGGTTAGAACAATTAAAAGAAGAATTGTTTAGCGAACAATTCAGGTTCTTTGAAATAGTAAAAGATAGAAACCCACAAACTATTGCCGATATGCTAAATCTTGCTTGGGAATTAAACATGCAAGTATTACATAGTGTAGACAGGGATAGCGGTGGTTGGAGCAAATGGGCTGGACCTTTATGGGTTCGTCCAAAAACACTTAACTCTAAGTATCTTGATAAAATATCCCAAATCGTTGGGCACACACCAGTTGATGACATACATAAAACTCACATCAAATGGACTGACGATTCAAAAACAATTCATTATTACATTGATTGTTTGGAATATGGTTCAAGAAAAGCATTGGAGTTAGAAATTGTCTAACTCCTTTTTTATGTTTTAAAAATATGCACCTGTGATGTAACTGAATAGCATAAGCCCCTTCTAAGGGTTTCGTTGGGGTTTGAATCCCTGCAGGTGTACAAATGGAGAGTAATCCTTGATGGCGATAGGGTCCGCCTGCTAAGCAAGATGTTCAGGTTAAACCGAATTTGGTTCGATTCCAAATCTCTCCGCGTTATTTGGTCGACTAGCTCAACTGGATAGAGCAACCGCCTACGAAGCGGTAGGTTTCAGGTTCGAATCCTGAGTTGACCACTGTGACTGTAGCTCAATTGGTAGAGCACTAGATTGTGGTTCTAGAGGTAGCGGAATCGTAACCCGTCAGTCACCCTAAATGTCCCGATGGTGAAATTGGTATACACGCTGTGTTTAAGCCGCAGTTCTTCGGAGTGAGGGTTCGACTCCCTCTCGGGACACTAAAAAGTCAAGAATAAATAAAACAAAACCGTATGAAAGCAACAACTTTTAAGAGATTAGCAGATGGGCGGGTTATTGATTTAATTCCTTACATCAAGGATGAGCTAACGAAATCTAACGACATTAAGATATATGTCGGAACGGATTCACAAAACATCGGTGACCACACTGTTTATGCAACTGTTATTGTTTTGCATTACGGAAATAACGGAGGTCACGTATTGTATAATAAGCAATCTATTCCACGAGTTAAAGATACTTTTTCTCGTTTATGGAATGAAGTTGAACTAAGTTTATCAACAGCAGAAATGATGTTTGCTGGTGGTTTGCCTAAAGCAGATTATATTGACCTTGACCTAAACCCAGACCCAATGTACAGAAGTAATTCAGTATTAAGAAGTGCATTAGGATATGTTGAAAGTTTAGGATATAAAGCAAGAATTAAACCAAACGCGGCAGCTGCGTCAACATGTGCTGATATGATTTGTCATTAAAAAACAATTTATGAAGCTTAATAGCAATATCAAAAACATATCTCCTGAAGAACTACAAAAACTTCAGGAAAGATTCATCGTCACTGGTTCAGTAACGATCACAAACTTTTTAGATGAAGAGTACGCAAATACTCTCGAGGAATTCTTCAACACCACAATGCCTGAAGAATGGTGGTCAGCTGCATCCTACCCAACTGAAACTGGTGACATATCATACATTAGAAACTATCCGCAAAATTCTGAAGCAATTCAAAATGCAAAGAACTATGCGGATAGTTTCTTTTATAATGATAGCCTAGCAAGTGGTAACTCCGGAAGAATCTCATATCATTTTTACAGAACACTCGGCAATCACGTTGAAAATTGTTGGTGCGCAGAATGTAAGTTTAGAGAATGGCTTCTTTCTGATGAATTGTTAGGATTCTTAAATCTTATTACTGGAGATACTTTTGTTTCTTTTAATACAACATTTGCAAGTAGATATTCTGAAGGATCTTTTCTTTCTCCACATACTGATTATTCAAATGGTGATATAGGATTTGTGTATCAACTTACAAAAGGTTGGAAACCTCAGTGGGGTGGAGTTCTTCATTTTATGGATGATGCTGGTAAAACAATCACAGGAAGTCAAGTACCTACATTTAATTCATTAACACTATTTCATCTCCCAGATCAGAATGGAAAATGGCATTATGTTTCACATGTAAATCCTGGCGTTAAAAGTAATCGTATTGCTTATACTGGGTGGTTTAAAAAATAATTTAATTTTTTTTCAGAAATAGGAAACTATTTAAAACTTGTGTATATATTATCTAAATAAATTAAAATTTAAACTTTATTCTATGAGTAACGCAATTAAAAACGGTGATACTGTAACAGTTCACTACACAGGAACAACAACTGACGGCGATGTATTTGATTCTTCAAAAGAAGAAGGACGTGAGGCATTAACAGTTGTTCTTGGAGAAGGTCAATTAATTCCAGGATTTGAAGCAGGAATAATTGGAAAGACAGAAGGTGAAACTGTTAAAGTAACTATCGAAAAGGAAAATGCTTATGGTGACCGTGATGAAACACTAGTTGTTGAGGTACCTAAAAATCGTTTGCCTGAAAACATTGAAGTTGGCGCAACATTACAAATGATGACTCCAACAGGACCGATTTACGGAACTGCAACTGAGGTTAATGAAGATACAGTAACTATGGATCATAACCACCCATTAGCAGGAAAAGAAATCAGTTTTGAGATTGAAATCTTGGAAGTTGTTTCTGCACCAGTTGTTGTTGATTAATTTTTTATTATGGGCTATAGTGTTATTGATAATTTTTTAAGTCCTGAAGAATTTAAAAAACTTAAAGATTATTTTTATTATTCTAGGGAGCTTCCTTGGTACTATTCTCCTTATACAGTATTGCCTGAAGCGAAGGAGGCCGATGAGCCTGACCACCCACAATTACAACATGTTTTATTATCACCTAAAACAGGCGAGCCAGTATGGTATCATTCAGGATCTACTATGGTATTGGATTTGATTAACAAAATAAATCCTAATACTTTATATAGGATAAAATTAAATATGCAATTTCCAAACAAAATTCAAGAAAGAAATGCTTTACACCTAGACTTGCCTAATTTTAGTGAACATACTATTGGGATATATTACTTGAATACGTGTGATGGATATACTTTTTTAAAAGATGGCACAAAAATAGATACCATTGAAAATAGGCTGGTTCTTTTAAGTGGTGATACTATGCATACAGGTTGTGCACCAACAACTGGTAGAAGAGTTGTAATCAATATTGATTTTATAAATGATTATACTTCTGATTTATATAAAAAATAAATTGTTAATAACTACTAAAAACTATTTTTAAATCTTGTATATAAATTCTACAATTTAAAAATTAAAATCGTTCTTTAAAATATTGTTCTGAAGCGGTCATAAGGGTTACTTCTACGATAAGAAAGGTTAGGAATAGTATTCCGTAACCATCCAAAGACCTTACTACGTGATAGAAAAAGGAGCCCGTAAAAAGGATAAACAGTCACTAAACTTTTTCAGTTAAATAGAAACGGTTCGTTCCGATAGAGACAACCACTCTTTTGAGTATTCTCAGAACAAAATCATTATTCGATGCGGATAAAAGTGTTACTTCATACATATACTTACAGAAAACAACACACTTTTATAATATTCTCGGATTTTTTCATTTCATAGTCTAACTATGCACTAAAGGATCTGGTCATTGACTAGGTCCTTTTTTTGTTAATAACTTTTAGTAAATAAATTTGCATAACCAATAAAATTGTATTAAATTTAACTATAATTAAAAAACAACAAATTATGGAACTTACAAACATTAACAGCAAATCTGGAATCGTTTATGAAATTACTGATTCTTTTGTAGATTACGCAGTTGACGGAAATCCGGAGAATGTTAAACTAAACATTGAGTATTCTGGTACGGAAGATGGAAACGGAAATCAAGTATTGGAATTTGAGTGGGTAACTATTTCCGCTGAAGCAAATCCTCACTTGAGTATTGACCAACTTGGCCAAATTGAAAAGGTTCTTGAAAATGGAAAAGAATTAGATTATGTAAAATCTTTAAAAGCATTTTACGAAATCACAGGCATCAATTTTGACGCAAACGAATATAATTACGCTTTAAATAATAACTTTTAAAAATAAAATATATGTCTAAATTATCAAAATTCTCAGCAAAAACATCCAACGCAGTATTGGATTCAGCTGACGCGGTTGTGAAAAACTTTATGGGTGGAAACTCATACACAATTAACCCAATTGATACATTACGTATCGTTGCGGCATCTTCAATCTTTGGTGAACCACAGTATTATAGAGCTGGTGGTGTTGGTGACTCAAAACCAGGGATTGTATCGAACATATCTACTTTAAGAGAGTATGATATCTTTGAAAAATTATACACTGGCGGTGAAACAGCTTCTGATATATTCACAAAATCAATTGATGCTGCTTTAACGTTTGACTTTGGCAAGACATTAGCACTTGCAGTTGAATTGCGTAAAGAATACAACATGCGTTTAAACCCAGCTGTTATATTTGTTCGTGCTTCATTACACCCAAACAGATCTGCTTTTAACGAAGCTAACCCAGGTTTAATGAAAGCAATCGGAAAAGAAATTGCTGGAAGACCAGATGACTTAACTAACCAATTTGATTACTACATGTATGTTAATGGTTCAAAAAGAGGATTGTCTTCAATCATTAAAAGAACATGGGCTGAAAGATTATCTGAATACTCACGTTACCAATTAAACAAATATAAAGGTAAATCATTAATTGACTTGGTGAGAATCTCTCACGCGTCTTCTAAAGACATCGATGAATTAATGACAACAGGTGCTTTAACTATGCCTGCTGAAGACTCTACTTGGGAATCTTTAAAATCAGCAGGTAAAACATGGGCTGAGATTTTAAACACAATTAAAATCCCACATATGGCATTGTTAAGAAACTTACGTGGTATCTTTACAGAAATCAATGATAAAGAAATAGCAAAAACTGTTTTAACGCAATTGAAAGGTGGTGTTATTAATGGAAAGCAATTCCCATTTAGATATTACTCTGCATACCGCGCAATACAAAGTGCTACTGTTAATCATGCTGCATTAATCTTGGACGCATTGGAGGAATGCTTAGACACATCTGTTGCTAACATGCCAAAATTGGAAGGAACTGTTGCTTGTTTGTCTGATAACTCAGGTTCTGCTTGGGGATCATTCAACTCAGAATACGGTACTGTAACTGTTGCTGAAATTGCTAACTTGTCTTCATTAATCACTGCGCAAACAGCTGATGAAGGATTCGTGGGAGTATTTGGTGATCGTTTATCTTTACAAGGAGTTTCTAAACGTAACGGTTTATTAACACAATTGAACGAAACATCAAAAAGAGGTCAACATCAAGGTAGTGGGACTGAAAATGGAATCTGGTTATTCTGGGATGATGCTATCAATAACAAAAAACACTATGACACTGTTTTTATCTACTCAGATATGCAAGCAGGACACGGGCAACTGTATGGTGAGGATAAGAATGAATACCGTGACTTTGTCCACGGAAAAGGTGGATCATATATTGATGTTCTTGCACTTGTAGACAAATACCGTAGAACTGTTAACCCAAAAGTTAACGTATTCTCGGTTCAAGTAGGAGGGTACAACAATTCTGTCTTACCAGAAAACTTATACCGTGGAGCAATCTTAGCGGGATGGACTGGAAAGGAATCAATTTATGCAAAAGCTATAATTGATACTTGGAATTCAATTGAGTCTCGTCAATAAATTATTTTTACATTCTTATATAATGGAGGGACTTTAAGTCCCTCCATTATTGTTTTTATGATGATATATAAAAAAAAACAATAAAAATAAGAATATGCGAAAAGACCAATTTTTTAATAAGCACCAACATTTACAAATTGCTAAAGCTGAACTTGAACGTAAATGGCGTGTCATGCAAGAACAAGAAGAGGTACAAAAAATGTGGGAGGCTGCTCAACAAGCAATTGCTACAACTGCACCACCAGCAACAGTTGGGGGCGGCGGCGGTTCTGCACCATCAATAACAGAAGCAACAACAATTCTAGAGTATAATACATCTCAAGGAGCTAGTTTAGTATGGAATGGAGTTACTTTTACGTTAGATACTTCTTTGCTAAATTATTCATATACAGCTATTATAACTACTATTCCAGATACAGTCGGAGCTACGATGCCTAGCAGTCCTAATTTAATAGGCGTTACAGTTGGAAATTCAGTTACAAGTATTGGCTCTCAGGCTTTCTTACTTTGTAGCGGGTTGACATCTGTAACATTTTCACCTAATTCAACACTTACAAGTATTGGTAACACAGCGTTCGACAGTTGTTCATCATTGACAACTATAACAATTCCAAATTCAGTTACAAGCATTGGTGGTTGGGCGTTCTGGGCTTGTGCTGCATTGGCAACTATAACAATTCCAAATTCAGTTACAAGCATTGGTACTTATGCGTTCAGAAGTTGTACTGCATTGACATCTATAACAATTCCAAATTCAGTTACAAGTATTGGGTATGAAGCATTCTTGCTTTCCGGGTTGACAACTGTTACTATAGCAAATGGTCAATTAGGAATACTATCACCTAGCGCAAGTCAAGCCTTTTTTGGTGTAATAACTGTTCAAACTATTCAACC
>Ga0209230_10000101_pt1 | contig 31620 bp, 53 predicted proteins | sample LakOntMetagenome_FD_187467 | JGI IMG/M metagenome (GOLD analysis project Ga0209230, IMG submission 187467) | Freshwater and sediment microbial communities from Lake Ontario - Sta 18 epilimnion Metagenome (SPAdes) (version 2) | ecosystem: Environmental > Aquatic > Freshwater > Lentic | place... | reverse complement strand
ATTATCGGGAGCTGTTTTAGCTTTTGCTACTGGACGACTAGCCGCAGCCAGAGATCCACCAGCATTCTTTACCTTAGGGCCTTCTCGGAATTTCATACCATCCCGCAATAGACCCAGCAAGTATTCGTCACTAGAAACCAAATCAATGTTTGGCACACCAGGAACAAAAGAACCGCTAGAACCTTTCCAATCCTTACTGAGTTTCTCTCGAATCTCACCAAAGATTGCCTTGTTGCTCAATTCTTTATCAGTAAAGGACTGCCTAGCTTTTTCCAAGGTTTCTTGGACCATTGCAGATCGATGCTGATAAAACTGTTCAACTTTAGGCCGATTCGCCTTAATGAACTCCGACTTATCCTGGATCAACTGGGCATTCTGTCGCATTGCTGCTTCAGCTTGGCTCCTTTGACTAGGATCGTTCGTGCTTTGATAGATCTGCTGCCATTGCTGGTTATATTCTTGGATCGTAATCAGTTCATCAGCAGCACTTTGCAACTGAGGAACAATTGTCAACTCCAAGCCTATCTGCAAACCATCAAGTTCACTCTTGCGCTTCGATTCATATTCTTCAAAATCGGCTCGTTCAGCTTTAAGCTTGCGAGCATTTTCATGGATAGCACTGCCTTGACCCAAAATAGCAGCAGCCTTGGATACAGGGATCTCAATAAAGCCGCCTTCTGCGTCCTTATTAGGAATCCTCCACATCATGTCGGGATTCTGCTCTGCAAACTCTAGGAAGTTAACTGCGTCAGTTACACCATCGGTGGCTTCAGCATCATCTTCCAAATCTACAGTTTCTGACTCACTTGCAATACCATCTTCAGGTTCGGTTCCTTCAACAGGAGCCGCCTCAGGGGATTTGGCTTTCACCTCATCTTGTCCTGCTGTCGTTTGTGAACTGCCTTCGGGTTGCGGATTGTTACGCTTGTTAGCGGCAATCATTGCAGCGATGGCATCGGCGGGATTCACAGCGCCAGTTTGCTCAGGGGCGGTCGCATCTGCGATTACGTCTGACATAGTTTACTCTCTTTGGTTAAGTGTTTGTTTTCTTTGCCACTTTTCCAAGATATTCTGTTTTCTCAATGAAACCAATGAAATCTCGGACTCCAGCAACATAATGTGCATTTTCAATACGTTCTGGATCAGCTCTACTGTCTTCAAGCCTCTCCAGCATGTTGAACCTGTAAAGGTTGAACAGCAGTGCAAAATCCTCATTCTTCATAAGGCGCATGGCGCTTTCGCCATTTTCAATTACTAGAGTTTTGCGAGTTACATCAGCTTCCTTTTGTGCATCAACGGCACGAGTCCGTTGATTGAAATAGTTTCGGATATTTAATACCAAGCTTTTCATTACAATTCCTTAATCTACTTGAACAGAATGCAATTTATCACGTTTTGCTGCCAAAGCTTCGAACATGTTGTCAGTATCAATGTCTTCAGCTTTCTTCTGCGTAAACAATGTATTGGCAATAGTCTCGTCTGTCTTGGCCTTGTTCAAATCAGTCTTAGATTGAGTTTCTTGCTGTTCAGCACTTGGTCCTTTGGCTGCTTGTGCTTGAATAATCTTAGCGGCTTCTTCCAAGGTTGGCAAATAAGCATCAACGTCTTTAACTCCAAGAACACGCAAGGTGTCTTCGTATGGACGGCGAATCTTAGAGAACAACTCAGGAACACTTGGGTCCAAAGCCATCATTGCTTGACCAAATTGCTGTTGGGCTTGACCGATTAACTGTTGGCGAGTCAAACGGTTCTCGTCAGACAAGAAACCCAAGGCCAAATCGATGTTAATCAGCTTGCGGTCAATGAATTCATAGTTATCCATTGAGATGGCATCCATGAATGGCTTACCTTTGCCGCAAATGGCAGCTAACTGCTGAATGTTGTAGTCATCAGAGTACTGGATCAGGGTTTTCCACACGATATAGATCATGTCACGCAAACCAATAGCGCAGTTCTTGACCATCTCGTCTTGGATCAACTGGTTAGGGCCCATTGCCAGTTGCAATTTGAAACCTGAGTTGCCGTCCTTCATTACTTCAGGGTTTAGCACATCGTTGGGGCTTGTCATGCCGATCATTGCCATCTTGTCAGCTTCAAAACGCTGCATAGACGACTGAACGTAGGCCAGATTGCCCTGCATGGCTCCAAACTCATAGATGTGCTTGGTAGCATCAAACTTGCGGTCCAAGATGAACATGGCAGACACGCCACGTTGGATCTCTTCGGCATCAATGAACTCTGGGTTTACGCCAATACGAGGAGTTGAGGCTTGCATGGCAAAAGCCATCTCAGCACGGGCAATTGATGTAGCGTATTCCTGCATAGGAACCAAACGCTCTGCCAAAGAGTAACCAAAGAAGTTTCCTGTGATGGGTTTGGGGCACATTGCTGCCAAGGGAATGAAGTCCACCTCTTTGACGTACAGAACGTAAGAGCCTGAGAAGCAAACCTCAACGATTTCCTCTTCCCCATCACCATCTACGTCTTTGCGGATCCATGCCGTAGTCAGCATGATCACTCGGCTGTACCTGTCAGCACCAGCAGACGCAATTACGCCTTGACCGGGAACAGGAGTGGAATCACGAGCATGCAAAGCAAGATCGTTTTCCAATGCACCTGCCTGATAAGCACCAGCAGGACCATAGGCAGCGTGTTCAGCAAGCTTTTCAAGGTCAACATAAGGGAATTGGGCTTTGCATTCATGGATCGTCATTGGGTCATAAAACCCAAGGAAGTCTTGATCTTGAATGTTGGGGATTGTGGGGTTGCACACAAAGTAATGCTGGGCAACATGCTTGATTCGGACGGATGTCGAGAATCCCGTCATCTTGTACTTGGCACGGTAGACAGTGTTTGCCAAAATGGCATCATTGACTTCTTCTTGCATCGTCCCTGGCTCGTCATCAGGAGTCATCATCTCCTGCATCACGCCTTCAAGGTTTACGTCAATCTTACGCATGTTTTGACGCTTAACTGTCAGGCCCTTTTCAGCAGCCATAGTCTCAAACACACGCAATTGGTCTTTTGTGCCTTCCACTTCCTTGTACTGGGTAATGGGGTCACGCACAGGCGACACCATAACAATACCGTTCTTGTGGAGCAAAGAGTCTTGGGCCCAATCTCGGATGCAAGCGTAAGAATCATTCTTGGAGTTGATCATGTACTTGACCATCTCGGTAGCCTGATTGGATTGCTCACTGTCCATCTCACTAAAGCGCTCAAACTCAAAATTAACCTTGCCGTTGGGCATCAGGCATTTTGTAATGATGGCTGTAGCGTAATCAACACCAGGAGTCACCACGGGGTGGATGTAATCAATCCCCCTGATTGGCTCAGTGGAGTTGCTGACAGCAATATTCAGGTAATGGTAATCAGAAAGACGGTTAAAAGTGTTTTTTGCTTGCGTTAATCGCAAATAATCCACCATTTTCAAATAGACTTCGTGAGCTACTTGGAAAACAATCCCTTTGTTGCCAGCAGGTGCTTCGATGTACTCAACGATGATATTTTGTTTGTCTAGCATGATTAAATCCCCATATCTTTTTTGGCTTTTCTTGCCAAAATTGCAGCCACAACTTTAGCACGGCGTTCGGGAGACAGGGGTCTTCCTTTCAGTGCTTGGCTTAGTTTTGCTTTGTGTTCTTCATTTTTCGGCTTGCCTTTTAAGGCCAATGACATCTTTTCTTTGGCTTCATCTGAGTGAAGCTTTCCAAGCGAGTTTTTGTTGCCAAGCAATTTTTCACGCATTTGCTCTGATTTCTTCACTCCAGTCAATGCGGTACTTATCTTTTGCTTCTCAGATTCTGGACGAGATCTTCCCGCCAATCCGCCTCCGCCATCAGTAAGGTTGCAAAGCTGATTTCCAGAATCTCGAAAGTTTTTTATCCAGAACATTTCTCTTTCATTTGCCTCATCAGAAGTCAATTTGCTTTCAATGATTTCTGAAAAAAATCCATGCTTGGCAACAATGTTGTTCCAATGGGCATTTCTATTTTTCACATTTGTACATCTACGACCAACTCCACGACCAACATAAAAAATGCTGTTGTCAGTTGTTTTTGTATGCACGTAAATGTAAAAATTGTTCATATTCGTTGCACCTTGCCATCAACGGCTGTTGGTCTACGGTATTGGAATGCGTTTGCTCGGCTAACCATAGATTCTCCATGACCCTGAATCAAAGCCAGAATACCAATTCGAGCAGAGTCAATGTGGTCATCGGGATCACTAAATCGTCCAGCTTCGTCAATGGCATAGTTTCTTGATTCATCCAAAAAATCCACGCAAGACTCATTTATTTTAAATGTGCCACGCTCCATGCCTAGCCGCATTATATTGATTCCGTAGGACTTATGGTTGGTTACCTTGCCTTGGTCGTTCACTGGGTTCAATATAGCACCTGCGATGCAGTTTAGGCCATAGTTGTCCTCAAACACCTCACGCACCGATTGTTCTGTCAAAGTGTACCGTCCTGCTTGGGTTGCATCATGGGGCAGGGCAATAGGAACACCCTTGGTGTCTTTGTCCATCAAGTAATGGACGTACTCGTCTGGGGTTTCGCCTTGAGCCACCTTGATCTGTCGGTGCAGGTAGATGACCTCTTCCACAGGATCCCGAAAGAAGAAGCTGATCACCGTTGGGTCATTCTTAATGCCCAAGTCAAATGAGATCAGTCGTTCCATCTTCTCGTTGCTCTTCAGGTCAACATCAATTGCTTTGTAGGTAGGCCAGCTAAGTAGTGGGAATACCACGCCTTTGCCAACCAGGGGGATGCCTTTCATTCGGCAATCACGCTCCCACGGCATAAAGTCTCGAGACAGTTGATCACGTTCTTCTTGGCTAAAGAACTTCTCATTCCACTCGTTTTCAAAAGGGATGTCGTCCCAGGTTACACGGACATGGGTGTAGCCTTCTATCTTGTCCCAGAACTTGCGAACAAGTCCTGACATGCCCTTGAGTGGGGTAAATGAACACAATACCTGCCCGTTCCTTTGTGCGGTACGGACAACAAGCTCCGAGAAGATCTCGTCTGGTGGTTGCTCGTCCAAGACAACAAGGTCAAGTTCAAAACCTTGCAGATGACGCACTTGCTGTGTGTAGTTGGAGAAGTAGAGTTTTGATTTGCCACCAGAGATATGCCAGACTTCAATAGACAGGACGTTGGCCCCATCTGTGCGGTATGACTTATCGTCAATACACTCAAGCGGGATGGAGCCTGTTCCTAATTTGTACGATTGCTTGATGTCATCACATCCAAGCAGTTTGCTTTGCAGTGTTTTTGCCACCTGCTCCCAGGATTCACCAGAACACATGGCAATGATGGGTTTGTCCCAAACCTTGCCTTTCCAGTTCTTGGGGTATCTGCCTGTCAGGTGATAAGCAGCCTCATAAGTAGAAGCTACTGTTTTGCCAGCACGGTTAGCGGCAATCATTCCCCTACGGGTAAAGCGAGAGCCAGTTTCAAAGAACTCAGATTGGTACTTGAAGGGTCTAAACCACTTCAAGGTGTTGTACTGCATGTCTTTGGCGATTACATCCCTAGCGTCTTTCATCTTTTTAAGCTGTTCAGAATCAAGGTGCTTGATAGCAGCCTTACCTCCAGCCAACTTAATCAAATGCTTTAGCGCCCGATCTTTGTAAATCGGAAGGATGTAATCACTGGCTTCACTTTTTGCCATAAGTGTCACGCATGGTCAGCAGCAGATCAGCAGCAGATGCTAGGTAAAAAACCTCTTCAGGGTTTAGTACACGATCTCCTTGAAGATCTTTTTGCAACCACTCAAGAGTTTTTCTTGCACAAGTCTCTGCCTGGGCAGATAACTTCTGCCGAAAAGTTGCGCTGTGATCTTCCATTAGACCCACGGATTGGTGACGTTCTTCTGGACAATGTTAAGCATGTCACGGTCAATCAGGGACCAGATACCACCACCCTTTTCACCAATGCAGTAAGCATACATGCCCCGGCCTTTTTCAGTGTATGTGCCATCAGCACGGCGCAACACCATTTCTTCAGTACGAGGGTCAATCCAAGAATACTTCTCAGGTTGCTTCTGACCAAACTTGTTGATGCGTTCGCCAATAGCAACTTGCTCCAATGGACCCATCACCTGGAAAGTAATTACGCCGTTGTCGTACTTGCGGAAGTTGATCTGCACCTTCTTGTCGGACTGAGGGTCTGACGGGTGAGGCATGTTGGTAGCCCCAAAGAAATGAACCTGTGATCCCTCGTCAGGCAGATCTTTACTCCGAGGAGGAAGAATCCGCTTTTCATCAGCAGGGATAAGTTCTTTTCGATCAATGTAAGGGTTCAGATCCGTCTGGAATTCAGTCGGAATCTTTTTGCCTTCCAAGGCGTTTTTAGCGACTTGGTATTGTTCTTCTTTGGGTTTGCCAACAAGGTCAAGAGCAATGCTCGTTTTGTCATAGACAAATTGAGCAAGGTCTTTTGCCGTTGGTAGATCTTCTTTCAGTGCCGCAATATCATACGTTGCCATACATTACCTTATACGTTGGTTGGGAGCTTGGGGGTGGTGAACTTCTTAGCTGCTGCCACGTTGATGTTATTCAAGTGGTTATCAGAAAGAGGGTTTTGGTTGAAAGCTTTGCCAACAGCAGTAGCCAGAGTCTGACCACGTTTGTGGCCTTCTTCAAAGCCTTTGAGCTTGTTGTTAATGTTTTTCGTCAGACCATTGGTCATTCGAGCGCCGCCAGAGATTACTTTTCCGTAGGACATGATTTACCCCAGATAGTTTTTAACAGATTTGTCCATGTAGCCATCGTTCTTGATGGTCCCACAGTAATCAGCATGGGTGCTGACCTGAACCTTTTGATTGCGACTAGCGATGTTGCCACCAGCCTTAGGAGCGCCTTGTTGACCTTTGGGGCCAGACACACCGTGCTTGGGACCAGTTACATTGGTTGCACCACCAGATTTGGTTGGGCAGTGCTTGGACATGTTGCCAGTGCGGTTAGGCGCTTGGGCGTACAGGAAGTTGGTAGACATACTAACCTTTCATGAAAGTAATTGAATTATCACACTTTACGCAAAGCCGTCAAGAAGTCGTCCAAAGCGTCATCAGCAGACACCTCTTCTTCTCTGTTGACGTTGTTCACATGCTCAATAGAAATGATTGGGGCACGAGATGATTCAAACGGAGCCAGCTTATCAGCAATACGGGCTTTATCCTTGATATCAATTTCATCAGATTGCATCGCATCAATCAGTACCTCCATTGCTGTTTTTAAAGGAGGCAGACCTTTAGCCAACCTCTCCTCATTCAGCTTGTTGAACAAAGCGCCGTATTCAGTAACCCGATTAACAATCGATTTCTGCTGTCTCTGTTGAGGTTTAGAAGCCTCTTGCTTGGGAAACTTCTCACCAGTAGCCAAACCCATAGCCCGTTTCTCGGCTCTCTTCATCCTCATGTAGTGTTTTCTCTTCTCCAGCTCTTCAGGATTGGTCACGTTGCTGCCTTCTGGTCTGATCTCACCAAAAAGAATATCAGCGTCTTTGGGTTTTTTCATGTCAAACCTTTTATAGCATTCTCGGTTCTTATCCAAGCATAACTACCGTTAGTGGTAAATCCACGTTTCTTGTGGATTCTCATAAACCCATCATGCTCACTTCGGATACTGGTTGAGCAGATAACAGGAATACCCCAACTATGTGCCCACAGGATATGTTGGTCAATCATCTCATGGATCAATTTAACACGTTGTCTAACAGGAAGAGACAAGTCAACATGGTGGAACTTGGCGTTTGAGATCTCCTCGTTTGCGTAAGTCGTATACCCACCACGGTCAAACCAGCAGTAAGCCAATAAGTTATCCACAGACTTATCCACAGGTCTACAGACAGCTAAGAACTCTTTACCCTTGTCAAACAGTTGGACAGTAGCCGTAATCGTCACATTCTTACGAAACACATTCCTGTCCCTGGTAAGAATCCCATCAGCTTCCATGCCAAACACACTGTCTGCCAGTTCAACAATGTCATCAACATCATGCAAAGGATGCGCCAGTGTCCATTCCATACATTGCCTTTCAATACGATGGCTGCATTCTAACAACCAGAAAAGTTTTGAGCAAAAAAATTTATACAGGACTGCGAGTACTACATTTCTGCTTGGCAATCTTTTATATAACCCCGGTAAAACTGGCACTTTTCCTAGTTTTAAGGGTTTTTCTTCTAGAGAAGTAATACTCAGGTTTAGTTTGCGTTTCCAGATTGAGACAGGTGGAAAAAGTTTTTGTAAAAAAATTGACTGTGGGGGAGTGGGCCCCCTCTTTTTGCTCCAGTTCCAGCCCTACCCCCTCCCATTTCCAGGGGGGTTAAAACGCATTTAAAGGCGATTCTAGGGGGGTCTGTAGATTCCTTGGGGGGTAGTAGCTCCTAGGTGCTTTATCACTCTGTAGAGCGAACAAATAAATGTCTGGGGGAGGGCCCAATGTCTTTGTTGTTTTCCAGTGTTTTGTAGTCTCTGGAATAGTCATGCGCTGGAAACCTGAGAGCTTGTCTGTTCCCTTGTCTATTCCTTATGGATAGTGGCTTACAAGACAATCCGGGGTTTTCTTTCTTTTCTTTTTTGCCTTGCTCTTGACCAAAATTCCAGCAGGTCAACAATCCTAAAGTTATTCACAGGTTATGCACAATTTACAGTGCATTTGAATTCATTTGATATGAATAACATGGTTGTAAGGGTTTGCCCTCATAGGGTTTTGGAGGGATCAATAGAATCAACAACTTACAGCAACTGGCACGATTCTTCCATGCTATATAGGTGTAGGGCACTACTTTTATCAACAATCGAAAGGAATCGATAACATGCATACACTCACTGAAGATCAGGCATACAAAACAGCAAAACGCATGCAAGACCATTACGGGAGCTTTGCAAGCGCTATTGCATGTGCATACATGCTTGCAGATCAAAACAACCGCGAAACCCTTTTAAAGGCATTTTCCGGGCTTTTTAACCGTGTCCATGCTGACATGGTTGCTTATGAGCAATTTTTGAATCAAGGGGCTTGATATGGAGCATGAGTACAAAACAACCTTAAACGGTGGAATCGTTACTGTAGTGCTGGATCTTGAAATCCCGTCATATCTTGACCGATTGATAGCGGTCTACTTTGAATGCACCGATGTAACGTCAATCCTTGACAAGCAAACCTTGACAGCACTGTCAATGGAAGCTGAGCACGCCTATTCGGGCGGCAATGTAGGCGAATTCAATCCAGATAAAGACGCACATCAATTGGGAGACTAACCATGAAAGACACAATTTTTGACATCCTTACCGCCGTTCTTTTGGGCCTTGTCCTTGCTGGCTTTGCCCTTGCTTACTTTGACGTTTTAACCTATTAAACCGAAAGAAACACCATGAAACAGACAATAAATTTTTCAGACTTTGTTGATGCTTTTAGGGCATATGACCGATACGATCAATTCGGGTATCAAGCCCTAATGGTTATTTTTGAGTACTTGGAAGAGATGGAAGAATCAACGGGCCAAGAATTGGAATTAGATGTTATTGCCATTTGTTGTGAATATGCAACAGACAATTGGCACGATATAGCGGCTAACTACTCAATCGAGATTGACGAAAACGAAAACGAAGATGAGCAAAAACAACAAGTCCTTGACTATTTGAATGAAAACACTGTTGTTTTAGGTGAAACAGACTGCGAAATTGTTTACCAAATCTTTTAAGGGGTACACCATGAGAACAATTGAAACCACAATTTACACCTTTGATGAATTGTCAGACAAAGCTAAAGAACGGGCCATTGAGAAACAGCGTTATTACATGGAATACCCGTGGACAAAAGACTGTTTAGATAGTCTCAATGCTTTTTGCGATGAATTTTGCATCAAAGTCACAGAATGCACATTGTCAGACTGTTATCGGGCTTCAATCGTTACAGATGCAACACCGAAACACTTCCGGGGCGTAAGACTATCCAGCTTTAATCGTGAAGCAATGCCTACTGGATTTTGCTTTGACAGTGATTTACGCTACACATTTCACGATGAATTTAAAAAAACGGGCAATGCTCATCACGCCTTTGAGACTGCAATTGATGCTTTTTTGTCGTCAGTTAGGCGGGACATTGCTTGGCATTACTCTGATGAAGCCATTCAAGAACATATGGAAATTAACGAATACGAATTTACCGAAGATGGAGACATGGCATGAGCAAATATTCATTGGAGATTGAGCGCACATTTCAAGGGGCCTGGCGCATTAGTGCCATTGTTGACGGTTACCTAGTCTCTAAACAGTACATGGGATACACCAAAAAAGAGGCAGTGTCTCTGTTTCAACAAGAACATCCAGAGGGCTAAACAATGACATATGACTTTTATCGCACCAAATCCGGCAGTGATTCGCTTACTGCGCACCGAAACCCAACACCCGCCGAAATCCGTTTTGGTTACGGTGCAACACATTACAAAGACTTTCCCCGTGAATTGTGGACAAAGCCTGACGGATCAATCAAACGCTGGATTGTTTGTCCTTATGACGGTTTACGCTATTACCGTTCAACACATTGAAAGAACATATGCACATAGAAAACCAAATTGGACAAATAGGGGTTATCACCACAATTGACAATGTGACCCTCTGGACAGTTACTGGTGTACATGAATTGGGCTTGATCGTTCAATCATGCGACAACCCTAAACAATGGCGAAGCGTTAAGCCTGACTTTTTTTGGGTACTTGTTGACAGCATCTAACTAACAATTTCAAAGAATCCCGGATTCGTTCCGGGTTTTTTTGGGTTTGTTAAGTTAGTAAGCACTTACTTCACAAAATCGGGCTTTTGAGGCTTTATCTGTATTTTGTAGGGCTATGGTGCATGGATTGAAATTAGGCCCTTTATAAGCCTTATAGTGGCTTTGTAGCCCCCTTTGGATTGTTGACCAGCAATAGGTGTCGATGGGGGGTTGACGGGCCTTGATGGGGTCAACTGACCTTTGGCAGGGTCTTTCTGTAGAAATAAAAGGACCCCCCCCGTCAAATTTTTTGGGCCTCCCTATTTTTTAACCAGGGCATTTCTGGATTTTCGGCAGGTTCAAAAACTTTTGACCAAAAAAAAGACCTCGGTTAGGAGGTCTAAAGTCACTCACTCAGGGAAAATCACTTCAGGAATTTGAGCTTGTATAGCGTACTGTTAATCAGATCAGAGATTTCATCGCAAATGTTTTGGATCTCACTGGCTGCTGGCAGGTTGATGCGCTCATCAGCAACGTAGTCCTTCAGTGAAGACAGCTCTTCAAGGCCACTAGATGCTGGGCCATAGTAATCCACAGGGTACTCGATGATCTCGCCTTCTAGGCCCTGAATAGACTCCGTGAGGGTGTCTACCAAAGGAATGATGGCTTCATAGAACTCACCCAATGCCATGTGCTCTGCATAGCTTTTTGTTTGGCGATGCAGGATCTGTGTGTTTGTTGACGAATGCATCAGCGTCAGCAGGAATTCACCGTAGTTCATTGACTAACCTTTCAATGGTTTTATTTAAAGCATCGATTTCATCCATTTTGCGGATGGACCATGCTCTTTTTTGTCCATGCCAACCAAGAAAACTACCTTGATGACAATCTTTGCACAATGCTACGCAAGTGTACTGCAAACCCTGTTTTACATGGTGTGCATCACTTGGTCCAGGTGCATCACAGACTGAACAGGGTAGCTCCTTGACCCTAGCTAAATGCAATCTCTCTTTGCTATTCAATTTGTTATTCATTAAAGTGATCTTTGGTGAATGTTGGAGCAAAGCACAGCCTTACCGTAAGCAAATACAGTTCGCTCTGTGCCTGTGATCTTCGGAGCCATGTCCTCGCACTGCACTATCCCAGACTTATTTCAACCACCCGGCTCTAGGAATTCGCCCACCGTCCCTGCTTTGGCTTGCTCGTGTAACAGGGTTATTTAAGACTCCACCACTGACGTACCGCATGGTGTCCGAGTCATCGTGAAAAACAAAAAAGCCGTTACTACTGCCCTCGGTGGAAACCCTAAAGTAAAAACCAAGGGCGAAGGCATGAGTAACGGCTCTAATCTGTCGCTTTCCACGGCAACAAGGTCAGTATATCAAAGATTTTTCATCTCTGCACGTTTTGAATATTCCTGCGTTTTCCAAACTTCAATCCTTGCTTGAGCAGCAGTCAGCATCCACTTCAGATGTGCTTCCTCTTCTACTGCCTGTTTGTGGGCCAATATCGATTGCACATACTCAGGACTTGCATAAGCATCTGCTTCTCGTTGACCAAGGGAACTGGAATCACTCTTGTTCATCTGTTGTGACTTGACCACCTTCAGGTAGTTCTCTGTGTACGCTACATCACCTTTTGCTTTTGCATATTGCTCTGCATGTTCTTGGATGTAACGGATAGCTTTTTCTGGGTTGATTTCAATCATTGCTTTTCCTTGAATAACTCACATAGGTTGGAGTTGTTTTGTTTGTTATCCCGCACTGATGTCTGTTGGCTTCCTGCAACACATGGAAAGCCCAGTTGCATTTTGTGCAAACCCAGTACGGTGGGTTTCCAATAGCATCTTTTTTTTGTTCAATCATTCTTGGCCTTTAAATTTCAATCCATGCAAAGCCATTGCTTCTTTAACAAATTGCAATCCCTTAACTCCTAAATTTGGAATCCTTCTCATCTCACGTTCCGTCCAGTTACAAAGATCTTGCTTCATCATGATTTGCTCAGAAACCAAGCATCGGTGATACCTGATTGGCAAATCAAGCTCTTTAATGTCAGAATTTAATTGCTTGTGTTGCATCTCTTGATCCCTTTGCCACTCTCGCAATATGCGGTCACGGTGCTCTAGCATTTCTACTGCTAACCGATACGATGTCTGAGCCATAGCAAACGGGTTTGTAATTCCCATTTTTTCAATTTGCGCTTGCATTGCGTACAAGGCAAAGTGGTCAAGGATTTCTGTTTTAGTCATGCTTTGCTTTCAAATGTGTTGGTTGATTAAGTTCTGTACACCAGTATCCAGATCACCATTACCCATTTCTATGAGTACTTGTTTTTGGATGCTGTTTAGAGTTAATGCGATTAGGTTGGTGTACTTGGGTTCTTCTGTCTTTTTCTTCAGACCTGCACCCTGACGTTTACCACCCCAGGTTCCTATTGGCCTACCTAGTCGCTTCTCTCTTAACTTGCGGTTGTGTTCCCTTTGCTTGAGTACCAACCATTCAGGCTTTTCGTAGTGGTATGGATCGTCCATCATGCTGTCTCCACGATTGGTCGGCACTTCTTCAGCCGGATCTCTTCCGCAACCAGCTCCAAAGCCTTTTCCATTTCCTTCACGGAACAATCATCTAGCTGGGCATCATGGACATCCATCACCACCCTCACAGCAGTCATCTCTGGTCCTGTAAAGGCAAAACGGTTCCTCTCCACACCTCGTTTACCCATTGTGTAGATGGCGTCTTGAGCGGCTCTGATCTCTGTTGCCCAATCAGCACCTAAATCATCACGAATACGGATCAAAGCCTCTGCCATGTTCACAGCATGGATCAGCACATCAACATGAGCCCTTGTTCCTTGGCCTGTCATGATGGAATCCAAAGCTTCATGGTTTTTCAACTTTAGACCAACACCAGCAGTTGGTAGTGTTCCTACCTTTTTCATGCCAGCTAGTACCCAGTTAACAGCATCTAGCCGTACACCCTTGGGTTTGTATTTGCTTTTCTTTCTCATGCCTCAGCCTCTTTTGCCAAGATAGCTTGCAAAGCTTCCACCAATTGCTCCGTTTCAGAACGAGTCAATGGGGTGTAAATGTTTGAGCGGTTTTCGCCCAACTTCAGCCATGCTCCACCATCGTCCCATTCAGAAACATGCAAATAACTGCCGCTCTCAGCACGAATAGTTTTTTCAATTTCAATTTGCTCTTGCATCATGATGCTCTCCTGTTGTGGAGCCTCAATTGTGATGGTCAATCAACTTGATTGGTATTAGGACAAACCCTATAGGAGATGTTCTTGCACCATCACCTCAACCAAACCTACAGTCCCATACACCTTGGTTGCATGCAAAGACACCACCTGACTATCGTCCTCAAAAACAATTCCGTTCATGCCATCAAAGATAGCTTTGCAGAAGTTGTCGATGTCACTGCGTTTGGTTGGACGCTCCTCACCTGATAAACAGGCGTTTAAGCGCTTTTTGCTGTAGGAGGCTGGGATAGGTAGGGTGATGTAAATACAGGCCACTATGGGCCCTTCTAAGGGCTTCTGTGAGCCCATTGCTAGTTTGGCAGCGTCAGAAACCTTGGATTCGTAGTCAACCGTGGTTTTTGGGCTGTAAGTTGAGACAAACTTGCCTCTCCTAGCAAACCTTGGACGACCTTTGGGTACTGGTGTACCTTCAACTTGAAAGATCACAGAAAAGGTCATGTGTTCTTCTCCTGCTGTGCTGGCTCCATCACGCACTCAATGCAAGAGCAATAGCCTGTCCCGCAGTTTTGGGGGCGTTTCTGTGGCTTGTTGTGGTGCATCCCATCGGGCTCGTAGTCAAAAAATGTGACAGGCTGTGAATTATCTTTTTTAAGATAACTTTTGATAATTGGCTCCTGCTGTGCTGGCTGCTCTGCCAGTGCTTCTCGCAAGGCTGCTTGAGCCCGCTTAGCCGATGGGAATGGCATTGACCCATCAATTTGTTTCAACGCCTCCAGCGCCAGCTTTATTGCTTCTCGACTCATAAACAACTCCTCAGCGTCATCAGTGTCAGCATGAAGGCGATAAACGCTATTACGATCCAGAGTAGCTGATCGTCAGCCGGGGTTGGTTTTTCGTCATCATTCATTTGATAATCCTCCGAAAAGCATTGCATCTAATGCATTTGTACATACCTTGGCCCTCTATGGGCTCCCACATGTGTTTGCAATCATTCATTCCAATGTTCCTTCTTTCATTTGGGTTAGATAAGACCTGATTCTTTCCTTTGCACCCATGCCATACATTTTTTCTGATCTTTCTAGCATTCCTCTAACAAACTCGTTGTCTTGTGTTGTTTGCCAGGATCTGAAAATTACTCTTGCTTCACCTTGTTCGATTTGAACTCGGTCACCCTGATTTGATTGTTTTTTTCTGTACTCGTACATCAGTGATTACCCTGATCGTGTGTGGGGCCAGTTAGGAAAGAACATAGTGTCATCACCAGCTCTCTCCAAATATTGCTGTGCATCCAAATGAAACCAAAGCTTGATAGTCGGTTCACCGTTAGCAGATCCCTCATAATTCCTTTGCTTACGGCAAAACAACATCTGGTCAGCATCATGAAACTTCGCTGATGCAGGACCAATATCTTTGACTTCGTCCTCTTTTTCCTTATTTCTCCAAACCATCCAGACATTGTCCACAAGGTCAACAATCGCACCTGATCCCTTGGTGTCGTACTTGTTGGGGATAGCGTATTCGTTCGATGGTTTACGCAAATGGTGAACCAAGTGAATATGGACGTTGTAATCACGAGCAATGTTAATCAACTCAGATACAAAGTTCTTTTGACCTGACATGTCGTCTTCACCCATAACGCAAGTGGCTAGGTTATCAATAAAGATGTGACCAATACTTAGCTCCTTTGCACAGTACCTGCACATTCCGATAATCACATCCTGGTCAACTGCACCCATTTGGTCGTACAACCAAAGCTTGTCATCAGTCCAATAGCTAAACTGGTCAAACAGGTCGTCAATGGATTTAAAACCCTCATCAGTCTGGAACTCAGGAGCCATAGGGTTCATCCCTATCCACATCCTTGCCATGCGCTGTAGCGTAGTGACAGGCTTCATCTCGAAAGACGCAATGGCTACCTTCTCACCTTGGCCCATCAAGGACAAAGCAATCTGAGAGGTCACCAGTGACTTGCCTGAACTGTTCTGTCCTGCCCAGATGGTCACTTCACCCTTGCGAAACTCGAAGTTGTCCTTCTGTCCGTACCAAGGCAAAACGATGGGGTTCACCGACTTCTTCAATCGGAGCTTGTTTTTCAGTGCTTCAGAATAGATGAAAGCACTCTTGACCTTTGCCTGAGCGTCAGTCTCTTTCATGTAAAGAGCAAAATCAACTGTATCTTTGTTGATAATCATTTTCGTATGCTTGTTTAAGTGCTTGTATGTGCTTGTATGTGTATGTCAGACCAACCTGTCTGCATCCAGTGTGGAGCATCAGGAATCAGCACACAACTAGTGATAACCCTAGCTTTTGCACTTTTTGCAAGTAAAAACAGTGTTTTCGCTCTTGTCTCTGAAAAACTACTAATGCTCACAATCAAGTCAACACAAAAACGCAAGTCGATGTCATATAGCTCATCACCGTAAACACTGATAGTGGGGGTTTCACCAAAGAGATGCCAATCATGGCTGTTCAAGGACCTGTGGTCTTCAATGGTGACTGCTTGAGGAGCTTTGCCGTACATCCTCATGTGGATGAGTGGTTGATGGCCTTTCATCGCATTGCAATCCGTTTAGTCCGTTCAGCTTGTTCTTCAGGGGTAAGTAGTCGTTGGTCTGCTGGTCTACCAAGAGCAATGTTGGTTGCTCGTTCAGCAGGGGTCAATGGTTTGACAAAGCCTGTTCTTGGGGCAGATTGTCTACGCACCCAATTTCTCCATGTTGCTTCCCAATCAAGCTTCACACCTTTTTGTCCAGGTTGAGCAATCCAATAATCTTTAAACTGGTCAAACGTGTTTTGCAAATTAAGTTCAGGTCTTGTTTGTAAACAAAAATCAGCCCACTCTTTTGGATAAACAAAGTTTGCTGGCAAACGCGAACCGCGATTGCTTATCTGCCTCTTTTCCGTCTTTACCTCTCTCTCTGTCTCTCCCTCTCTCTCTGTCTCTGGGATAGCATCTTGATAGCTATCTGCTAGCACTCCGCTAGCAAGAACAAAAAAACCTTTATCAATCAACGGCTTAATGCCATCTTGATAGTCTTTAGGTGTGATGTGCAACCGAAACACTAGCTCATCCAATGAGCCATCAAAAGTACCGTCTTTAGATTCTGATGCTAGCAACCAAAGCAAAGGTGCAAGCGCCTTGCTAGCAAGTGGCAAGCATATAAACACACGGTCGTTAAGGAGGTCACGATGGAGTTTGATCCATGGTGGGCAACGGTCTTTGTAATGTTGAAAGACGGCCCAATTTTTTGGCTGTAAAAGCATATTCGCACCTTACTTCATCGGTTCACTTCACTGAAGAAACATTGGCAGGACGGTGAAGAATCGTCTTTTCAGGAGCTACCCTAGCCACGTTTCAAATAACTATATCACTTTTTTACTTTTTTGGCAGTTTTAGCCGATTTTTTAAAGTCAGCAGCAGATGGTGCGCCCTTGCTCCCAGGCTTACGCATCTTCTCTTTAGAGCCAGCTTCAATGCGCTCACGTTTAGCATGAATGTTTGCATACAGTCCTTGTTTCACAGTTCACTCCTGTTGTCTGTCATCCAACGATCAAGGCGAGTCTCGAACTCACGGTCACGCTGTTGTTGATCTTGATAAGCACTGAATCTTGCCATTTCTGACAAGCCCATATGGTACTCACCGTTTTCATCTGGTGTCAAACCAGCTTTAGGAAATTCTGCCAATGCGTTAAAGATCATTTTGCACCTGCTTTTGAGTAAATTTTGAGCTGCTTACGCTCAGTACTCTTAGCTACAGCAAAAAAGTTCATGGTTGCTTTTTCTGTTGCTGTAAACAAGGACGGGGTTTTTGTTTGCCAATCAAATGGCGTTGGTTTTGTAGATTTCATGCATCTCCTTTAGTTGACGTTTGCTAGCGATTTGTAGTGCTGTTGCCAGTGAAGCAACAATACCAGCTTCTAAGTCATCTGGACGCAGCAACGGTTCCAGACGGTCTGTAGCCTGAACAATAAGTTCATAGGCCAATTGGTGTTCAATGATGTTAGGGTGGCTCATAGGGTGAGCCTACATCAAAAAAAACAAAAGTACACTAGGGAAAACACCTATACAAAACATATAAAAAGCCTGATACATTCACACCCTGCTTAACAAAAAGGAGATACAAATGAATGTTCAAGCATTGAAAACAGTCAGACGACTGTACTGCGTAGATGGTGTGCCAACACACACACAACGTCATAACTGCCTTCAGTGGGTACGGTCCCTTCGCTTCTTGGGCAACAAATGGCTCTTGGCAACTCCTTTGGGCAAATTATGAGCCAACAAGAATTTTATGAAACAGTCCAACGTCAAGAGGAACACATGAAAGACTTTTTAGAACAAGCGAAAGAAGATCTCAAGGGTGTGGAGTACTGCCCTTACTGCTTAGAGCCCCGCAATGACAAGCGCTCATGCTGCGAGGAAAACCACTTTATCAACTTTGAAGACTTTGATGATGACACCCAACGTGACATCATTCAAGATGAATACGATGCAACATTTGGAAAGTAATGCAATGAATGTCTATAAAAAACTTAATGATGCTCGTCATAAGTTTCACAGTATTGAATTGAAAAAGTCAGGCCACAACAAGTTTGCTGGCTACAAATACTTTGAGCTTGGTGACTTCATCATTCCAGCCTTAAGAATTTTGGATGAGGTTGGATTGACAGCCATCATCAGCTTTGGCAAAGAAACAGCAGACATGCGGATTGTCAACAACGACAAACCAGAAGAGATGATCGTCATTGAAACACCTATGTCTAGCGCAGCTTTAAAGGGCTGTCACGAGGTCCAAAACCTTGGGGCAGTACAGACCTACCTTAGACGCTATTTGTGGGTTGCAGCGCTTGAAATCGTTGAACACGATGCGTTGGATGCAACTACTGGGGTCAAGGGTACAGCACCTGTTGTAACCCCTCGTGGTGGCATTGGTGACGACCTTCCTGAGGACATTAAGAGTTTCTTGCGTGATTTGGCAAGTAGCGTAGAAGAATTGGTCAACCAGGGGAAGGCAGCAGAGTCCCTTGCAATGATTGATGAACAGGCATTGGAAGCTGATCAGCGTGTCTGGTTGGCTAACCAAATGTCATCCACTGTGCGTTCAGCACTTAAAAAAGCAAAAGGGTAATACATGGAATACGATAAAACTGATAAAGGCTCATTGTTTACCAATGACAAAAAAGAAACAGAAAAGCACCCTGATTACAACGGGTCTATCAACATAGGGGGTAAGGACTACTGGCTTTCTGGATGGAAGAAGAAGTCAGAGAAGACAGGCAAGACTTTCTTGAGCCTTTCTGTTCGTGAAAAACAAGACACCCCCCGTCAAAGTTCTGAGCCTACCCGTAAGCCTAAGCCTGATTTTATTGATGACGATATGCCTTTTTAGGCTTGCAACTAGTAATGTAAGTTACTAAAACCCATTAATTTTTGGGGCCGAAAGCGGATGCTGGCGAACTTGTGGGTTCATCCACGACCAGACGCAGCGAGTAGGCCCCCTTTATAAAAGAAAACCATGTTCACAATTGAAAAAAACATTCCCCTGTCTTCAAGAAAAGCTTATCCATTTGACCAAATGGAAGTGGGTGATTCTTTCTTGATCCCCTGTACTGACTCTAAAAAGATCAGCTACATCCGAGCACAGATCAATAACTCAAAGAAGGTCTACCCTGATAAGGTGATCTCTACCCGTAAGGAAGAGGGTGGATTGCGTGTTTGGCTGCTTGCCAAAGGATGAATATGAGTTACGCAGATGTCGAAATGCAAATTATCCAATGGGCAGAAGCTCGAAGGATTATTCCAAATTCAAGCCCTGAAACACAACTGTTAAAGGCAATGTCTGAACTTGGTGAGCTGGCAGATGCCACCATCAAGAGAGATCCTGAAGGCATTGTTGATGGAGTTGGCGATGTGATGGTCTGCTTGATCAACTATTGCGCTTTGCAAGACATTAATTTGGTGAGCTGCATAAAGATGGCCTACCAAGAAATCAAGGACCGTAAAGGAACTTTGATGCCAAATGGTGTTTTTGTTAAGGAGTTGTGATGCTTTGCGATACTTGCCCAACACCAGAGATCTGTGAAATACATGGCTGCACACCAATTGTGTGTGTACCGCCATCTGCCCTTGATAAACAGGTATCAGGTAACCACTACAAAGACAAAGGCATCCAGCCCATTGTTTACATTCTTGCTAACGATTTAGGGTTTTGTGAAGGCAACGTAGTGAAATACGTTACCCGTCACAAGGAAAAAAATGGAGCTGCTGACATCAAGAAAGCAATTCATTACCTAGAACTGCTGCTTGAGCTTGAGTATCAGGCCAAGACTTCTAGCGCATGATTAATGTGCTTGATACGGTCCTCTAACCCGATTACACCCCCATTGATCTTCTTGGTCATGGCGGTGTAGTCTTTTGCATCGGCCTCTTTGTTTAGGCCACGCTTATTCCAAAACCATGCAGCACTCAAAGTGGCATATTTTGGAGACAACAAAAGGTCAGGCGAATGAATAAAGTCCTCTTGCAAGGCATCCCCACAGAGAGTGTAGTTATCCTTCCCGGTCAACTGGATCAGGCCACGGCCTTTATACAGACTACCTTCCTCGGTTTCTTCGGTTCCATTCCCCATACGACCACCGTATACCTTGTTTGCGATCTTGTCGGGATTGCGGTGATACGGCTGTGCTGCCTGAAGATTTGGAAATCGGCTAGGCCAAACACGGCATAAAGCTTCTGCTGAATAATTTAAGTTTTCTTGCAAAGTCTTGAAGTTACCTGACTCGTGAGCGCATTGACCAATAAACGCCGCCATTCGCAATGGTGTGTTGATTTCATACCTTTGCATAGCTTCATTCAAAGGCTCTAGCCAATCGTCATCAATCTTGAGTTCTTTAAGTTGTTCAGCAGTAATCACTTTGCTTCCTTGTCTTTATTTGCCTTCATGTCCATGATCTTTTCAAGGGTCCGTCCCCCAAAGTAAAAGGACATGACCAGCATTCCCCACTGGCCCAGCAACTGGACGTAAGACTGATTAGTGTCGTAGTCAAAGGCTGACATCATGGCAAAGGTGAAATACCCTCCCAGGATCATCAGAAGGGTCATAGGGCGAATGTTTTTGGACAGCCATGAGTCACTACTCATATCTGCTTTAAGGCGGTCTGTAAGGTTGTTTTGCTCTGTTTTGTAAAGCTCAGTCTCATTAGCCATTTTTGCCAACTCACCATCTTGAGCCATCTTTGCTAGATCAAGTTGTGCTTTGGCTTTGGCTTCAGGATCAGGGATAAGCTTATCAATAAGCTTGCCACCTACTTCAAGTAATGCGGTTAATGGAAACATCAATTACCTCTCTTGGTTAGCATTGCGCCGGCAATCTCCAGCATGAACTTTGTCTGCTCAATATCCGTAGGTGGTTCAGCCCAACCCACAGTTATCTGGCCTACAAAACGATGTGAGTCAGGTGGAACGCTTATACGGCATGTATAGGTCACACCTTTCTCTAAGTACCACAGTCCCACTTCTGATTGGGCATAGCGGTAATCCCCGCAAGGAATCTCATTGGTCATCAACTTGACGACATCGCTATTGTTAGCAGTGTTCTGACTAAACAGCCCTACATCGATATCCTCAATGGATTTGTCCCTGCCATCTTTTGTGTAAGCCTTGTAAAGCACACGACTGTTAAACAATGGGTTGACTTTAAACACTGCAACAACAGTAGCCCCCGTCTTCTTTAAAAGCATTGAGCTTGCATCATCGGCTCTTGCTGTATTGATCTCAGGCAGCTTTTTAGATTCCTTGTAAGCATCCCTCATAAACTCTTGGTTCTGCCAAAGAAAGTAACCAGAGAAAACAATGACCCCCATAAGAATGGCTGAAAAAAGCTTAAAGGGACTGTCTACATAAGCCAGTACCTTGTCCACAATGGTTTCAGGTTTGTCGCTCATTTTTTGATGTACATCATGTAGATGATGATGCCGTAGATCAACATAACAGCCAGAATAACTGTAGAAATACCAATTGCAAAATACTCAATCAATTGCTTTGTCTTTGCTCTACGAGCCCTGATGGCCTTGATCTCTGCCTCTTTTTCTTCCCTACGTCTACGAGCTGCTGCTGCTTGGTACTTCTGCCAATCCTGCCACATACCTGGACGACCAGCGTAGATCATGCGTTCACGCAGTTCAACTTCTTGAGCGTTTAGCTTTTCAAGGGCAAAGAACTCTTCAATGTCTGAGCGATTACCCTTCTCATTGACCTTTGCTTGTATCTTGGCTTTGTTATCAAAGTAGTCAAAGACCCGTGAGCCAAGGTCAGACAAGTCCTTGCCATTTGCTAGTGCGCCTTTAATAACAGCAAAGGCCGCATTGGCGGCAGCAAGTTCAGCCAGCATAAGCCCACCAGAAAATCTTTAAACACCAGACGATGAATGAAACCAATAGAGCCGCTGCAATAAATGCAATGGCCCAATCTTTCATTTTATGTGGTCTTTAATTGTTTGCCACCAAATAGCAATAAAAGCAAATAACCCACTTATAAACAGTACAGGTTTTGCAATCTTTCCAAGCATTTCAAGAACCAAAAAAGCACCAGCAGCAGCCTCAAAAGCTTTTACTACGCCTTGGGTATTGGTATCAATACGATCTACTTTTTCTTCAACCAGTATTAAACGAGCATAGATTTCTGCATGTGATACTTCTTTGTCCATGAATCATCTCCGATATTGAGGAGGTACAGCAGCCCCTGTACGACCACCAATTTTACGAATGTATTCCTGCTCTTGCCTAAACTTTACAGATTGTGGAGATTGAGCGTAAGGGCTTCCAAGAAGCATTGCTTCATTTTGCATTTGTCGAATGTTTGCGGGGAGTGTAGAGCCCTCACCAGCAGATGATGGGCTTAAAGCTTGTTTAATTTGACCAATGATAGGCAAATAATCAGTTGCAACATCGGCAGCTTGTACGGCAGCCCCGCCATAATTTCCTTGTTGGGCAGCATTAGCAATATCCGCAGCAGCAAAAATTGTTGCAGCTCTACCGCCAATTTTTACACCCGTGCCAAAGTTTGTATTTTTTGCAAATACTCCAAATTCAGAAGGTATTTTTTGTGCTTGCCTTGCATCACGACCAAGTAATGTTTCTGGGATTTGACTTTGAAGTTCTTCAAAATACCTTCTTGTTAAATTGGAAACATCAATGTTTGCTTGGTTTTTTCCAGGTAGTGATTGCCCAAATGGCTTACCTTCATTAAACATGTCACGAGCATATGCACGATTTTCTAGGCCAAGAATATTGCCTAGTGATCGGTCTTTGTTGCCAACATCGTAACGAGCGACAAACCCTGGTGGAAGATCAGCTTCAGTCTTAAATTTTGTTCCTGCTTTTGGATACACAGGCGGAACAGGCTGTTGTGCCATAGGTTGAGCAGGTGCTTCCTGAATCATATCTTTGACGGTGTCAGTAACTATGGTTGTTACAGGAGAGCCGGGACCAGCAGTAGGTGTTGGCGCAGGAGCGTCAAGAGGGGCTGCGCTAAATGGTGTTGATGGCGGCGTATCAAATTTTGGAGCCTTTGGTGATGAGCGAAACATAGCAGGGTTAACAGCACCCCTTGGCAATGGAATCCGTGCAATTGGACCGGGAGCTACAGGCTTGTTATCACCTATGCCAAGCTGCCTGTTGGCTTCAGCCAATTCTTCTGCTCTGCGAAGCTTGTCCATAGCTTGAGCTTCAGGTTGATTAACAGGGTTTATGTTTGGATTTGGTGGAACGTCAAAGAACCCACCAGTAGGGATATCAATGTTGCGATTGATCTCAGGTGCTTGGGTCATGTAGCGTTCTTTGATGCCCTTGTACACCTTAGGGGCAGCATATGTAGTCAGTGCGCCAAGCAAAGCAGCACCAGTAACTAATGCAGGGGTTGATGTTAAAACACCCTCCATTGTCATTGGAGATTGTGATGCGTCCTTCTTGCTGCTTTCCTCATAGCCTTGAACAATTGCAGCCCTCTTAGTGTCAGCTTCTGCTTGAAATTTAGCAGCAGTATCGGGTCCACTGCTAATTGCAGAAGGTGGAACAGCGCCAGCAGGAGGTTGTGCGCCTGAAATTAGACGCAAAGTGTCTTCCGACAAATCTTTTAAATTGCCAGAAGCAATAGATTTAAGCTCTTCATCGGAAAACTTGGAAAGGTCTAATGACATGTTACTTACCTTTCTGACGGCGTTTTAATTCTGCTGCAGCTTGCTCGGCAAGTGAACCACCGCCACCAGTGGAAGCCTTTGGAGGGGCAACAGGAGCAGATGATTTTGCTGGTTGTGCTGTTGGTTGTGCTTGTCTTGCAGAACGATTTGAAAAATCTGTATTTACAATCTGCTGAATCTTTTCAGCGTAATTGTTACGGATCTCTTTGAAGATGTCTTTGTTTACAAAGTTGGCCCCAATGGTCCCAGGTACGGGCAATGTTTTTGCATTGTCGTAAACACCAGCAGTCTCTTCAAAGTATGGAGCATACGCATTAATCATGTCCCTGTTCTGACGCAATGTTTCAAGTTGAATCATGAACTGGGATTGAGGATCTGCAAAAGTTACAGATGTAGGCAAAGAGATAAAAGAAGGCTTACCGTACTTGTCTACCGTTTTGTTAATCTCAGAACCAATCTCGTTGCTCAAGGTCAGAGCAGCTCTCATTTGCTGAACAATTTTTCCTTGCTCTTCTTTAGATTTGCCAGCAATAGCAGCCTTAAAGCTTTCTGAAGTCAAAACACTTTCTAAGTTGGAATTAGTGTTTTTAGATGTTTCAGAAGCAAGACTTGCACTGTCTGTTTGTTGCTTCAATCCATCTGTGCTAACTCGAACCGAGTTGTCTTTTGACACCAAGTATTTGCCATCAATCGAGAATGTTTCGCCAAGATACTTATTGGGGATGCCAAGCTTTGCAGCAAGGGCAGCGTCAATTTTCTGGCCTCGACCAGCAGAAGCATTTTCTTGGATTTGGTTCAAGTAAGTGGATGAATCAGATTTGGTGCTTGACTGACCTTGTGCGGTAGACAAAGTGCCAACCAGATTGGCATACACATCACCAGGAAGGCCAAACTTCAAATTAGACACAAGCTTGTCTAACGTATCTACCTTGCCATTGATGCCGTTAAACGCTGTAAACAAAGCCCTGTTTGCAACCTTTTCTTCACTGAAGGCTTGGTTGTACTTGCCACGGTTTTGCTCAAGGTTTTTACCTGCAAGAGTTCGGTCAAAGTCGGTAACACTACCACCACGCTGAGAGTATTCTTCGGGTGTTAGAACCCTGCCCAAGCCACGATCAAAGTAGCTTTGAGGTTGACCAAGGGCATTAGCCCGTACTTCAATAATGTTGCCGTTGTCTTTGGCAAACTCTACAGATGTTTTGACTTGACCACCTGTTGCCAAGTTAAACGCAGCTTCTTTGTTGCCCATCATAAAAGCAACTAAAGCTTGACCGTACAAAGGCTGCTCAGTCACGTTACGCAAAGCATTTGCAGCAGCAAGGTTGCGTTCACTGTCAGACTTAGCATTCTCAATAGGAGCAGTCAGTGTTTTAAATTGAAAGCCACGGTCTTGAATGTCTTTAACTGTTTCAACAATTGCACGGCCTTCAGGAGTGCCTGAGCCCATCTTTGTTGCGGTGCTTAACAAACCATCTACGTTCCTTGTTTGAAGGTCTTGGTTGGCTTGATTTTTAATTTGGGCAGCATCAATCAATGCACTTGGATATGCAGTGACTGCTGGAGCTGGAGGGTTCATTGTGTCTTGCATGATGTTTATCCCATCCCCATGATTTTCATTAGTTTGCCAGCTTTGTCTTTAGAACTTCCAAAGCCAGGAGTCTGCTGATACTCATTGCCTGTCAAAGCAACTTGATTGCCTGTATCAGGAACAAATGGGTTGAAGTCAGTTTCATTGGTTACATCAACAGCAGAAGACTGAGGCTTAAATGTTCCATCCAATATTTGCCGACCAGCATCTGGTGGTGGTGGAGCAAATGTATTGATCTGAACATTAGAAGGGCCAGAGTCCGGCAATGGCGTTATTTGAGGCCCAAGAGCAGCAGGAGCCATAGGAGCCATAGGAGCAGGAGGAACTGCCCCAAACTGTTGAGGAGCTACAGGTTGAGCGCCCATTGACCGAGTGGCAGGAGGAACAGAGCCAGCAGGTTGTGGAAGATTAAACCCACCTTTTCCATCGGACTTAATTCCCATTTGGTCCAAAGCTTCTATAGCGCCAGACTTTTGCAACCCATAAAGAATGCCGCCAGTTTTAAGCGCCTTGCCAATTTCAGCAAGAGGACTTTGCCCCATGTATCTGCGAGGATCTCCAAAGCTTGCGCCGAAAGGTGTTTCTGCTGCCATGATTGTTCCTTAGAAGCCAAAGCCCTTGCTGCTTGTTTTCTGGCCTTGTGTGCCAGCAAAGTTGGGCGTTGTAGAAGCTTGTGGTGTACCGTAAATAACAGATGCGTACTTGGACAACACATCCTGTGGAGCGCCAGCAAAACCAATACGACTAGCAGCCGATTGTTGGGCAGCAGTTAAGCCTTGTTGACCAGCACCTGTCAAAGAGCCAAACAAGCTACCTGCTTGACCCAAAGCACCAGCACCAGCACCCATTAAGGATTCAGCAGCACGTTGACGTTGGCTTTCAACACCAGCGGATGTTTGAGCAGCAACAGATCCCAAGCGCTGTTCACCAAGAGATGCAAGGTTGCGAGAAGCCAGTGCTTGACGAGAAGACCCTAAACCACCAGATCCACCAAACAAAGCTGCTTGTTGACCCATTTGCTCACGAATCTCTTCACGAGCAGGTTGCAAGGATGCTTGGATCTGCTCTTGCTTGTATTGAGGCGAGAACAGTGCGCCAAGTTGACCAGCACCACCCGCAAACAAACCACGGCCCATGCCTTCTTGAAACCCTGCTAAGTTTCCCTGACCAGTAATGCCTGTTGTCAAAGCACCCCGTCCAGCAGTTTCTTGCAGTTGACCAGATCGATTGCTGACATCCATTGCCGTTTGAGCAACAGTGGTTGTAGCAGGGTTAACTTGGTTGTAGACATCACTAGCTTCACCAATTGTTCTTTGGTAAGCAGGATATGCTGTGTTTGTGAGAAACCCAGTTTGCTGTCTTAGAAGTTCTTTTTGTTCTTCTGTGACTACTGGAGCCGAAGAACTGCTACCTTTTCCGCCGCCCATATTTAGCCTTTGCCTTTCCCGCCACCCATAGGTTGCTGGTTAGTTCGTTGAATGCTTGCATTATCCCACTGTCCAACAGTATTTGGATAGTTGTTTGGCTGACCATAAGTTGGTTGACCAGAAGTGGCAGCATTGGTTGTACTACCCTTGCCTCTGCTGGACTGTGGCATCCCTTGGGGCATATTGCCCTGAGTAGGAGGGTTTACAGGTTGTGCAAACCCCTTGCCTTGAGGTTGAGTCCCTGATTGGACTTGAGCTGATTGCATTCCCATATTTTTCCTTTAACCGCACATGTAAATGCACGAAACAAGCTTTACTTCTGTAGATGAAGTAAATGCCACATTTTCCCTGATTTTGGCAACAGTGCTGCTTCTGACAATATCGTCACCCTGCTTCATCCCCTTGCCAGCAGTAGAAGAGCAAACAATCAAATCACCAACTTGGAAGTTCCCATTTTCACCACAGACGTTAATCTGGCCTTCACCAACACTGTTAATTGCCACATAGTCGTGCGTATCAACAATAGGTTGGTAAATCGGGTTCAACTCATATTCCACCGTATCAACCCACTCGTCATGTTGCCAAACAGGAACAATGACAGGAACCTGCAAGATGTAAGGGGTCACCGTACTGATAGCAGCAAACACCCCGATAGCACCCTTTTGGTTGGCAGTTGTGCTTGGTGTAACTTCAGTAATCGTATCGGTAACGCCAGACGTTGCAACGATAACGCCAGTGTCAACAATGATGTCACCGGGAACAGCAGTAGTTCCTTTGAGCATCAAGCCATCGTGGCAACCAGTAAATGGAGCAGTTCCACCAACAACAGTCAGACCGTAAGTTGGACCACCAGCAACAATTCCACGGACATCCACGCCACTGGTGTTTGTCGTGAACAGTCTGCCGCCGTAATGGTCTGTGCCGGACAGGTATGCTAGATAGGAATACGCAGCAGTGTTTGGTCCAGGAGCGCCTTCAGAGGCAGCGCCTGACTGGGAGCTTCTGCGCTGTGTGAATATGCCAAAGTTGGGTCCAGCAACACTCAAACCTGTAACAACATAAATGGCACTGATGCTGTCATAGCCATAGGTGTTTGAAAACAAAGCGCCATACGAGCTTGTAGAAGCCGTATTCCCAGCGATACCAACGCTTTGAGTTGCAATACCAGCTAAGCCAGCAGTTCCTGCGTTAGAGCTTTTAAAGAAGCCAGCAGTTGCAATACCAAACACTGAAGTGCCGTTACCAAAACCAAAGGTGTTGCCACTTTGGGTGGTAGATGTTCCTTCTTTCAAGTTACCAGCAGCAACAATGTTGCCATTCAAATTGATTGTTGAGCCGTTGTAAGTAATGTTGTTTGAAGAGTCACCAACAGCAAATGTTCCGTCATTGTTGATAACAGCACCAGCACCTGACATAGATGAGCCACTGATAGCAGGAGATGAGCCCGATTGGATTGTTCCCCTAGCCCCAAGGTTGTTCAGAATGGCTGTGCCAGTAGACCTAGAGATGTAGTAACCAGCAGTGCCCCAAGTACCGGGAGATCCAAAAGTTGGAGGGTTAGAACCGTTCCAGTTGTCAGACCTGATGTCTTGGAAAACACTTGCAGCAATAGGACCTGTCCAACGAGTGGTGTTAGGAGCCACACCGTTGATGGTTACTGTTGCTGAACTGTTGTATTCACCTTGGATGTACCAAAGCACCTGACCAACAGAAACAGCAGGTGTACCAAGACTCCATCCAGCAGGGGCATTAGGGCCTGATGTTGGGGTGGTAAAGGTAGGTGCAGCAAGAGCCTGATCTTGCGCTCTGTAGGCCGTTAAAGCACTGTTGCCGTTGGCTCCAGGCGCTCCATCTTCACCGTTGTAGCCAACAGCACGAATAGGATAGATAGCATTGGGCCAATCCAGTGTTGCCGTGTTAATGCCACCAGTTTGCACAATGGTGATAGAGATTTCCCACAGAAAATCACCAGGGGTGGTGTTTGAAGGAACATCAATAGACCACCCAGCAGGAGCTGTGTAAGTTCCTGTAAGCCAAGTGTAGGTCGTTGATGTCGATGGTCTAGCAGGAGGAGTAGACGATCCTGTCCATAAATAGATGGTTGGCGTTGCAGTAATGGTGATGCTGATGGCATCAAGATCAATAGCAGTACCGTCATCTTGCTCCCACCCATAACCAGGAGCAGTTGTTCCAACAAAGAACTCAATCTGACGACCACCACTTACCCTGTAAAACAGAAACTTGGTAGTGCTAAAACCACCAGCAACTTGAAGCCAAATGTAGTCAGCAGGGTTTGTTGACTCAACAGAACTGTTGTTGTTTCTAGCACCGTAATACAAACGGTTAGTTGGTGAGTTGCTGAAGTTAAGTGAGCCGTCAGCACTGTCTGCGTATTTGATAGACAGATACTTGTACAGGTAAGCAATGGTTTGACCTGTTGGGCCTGTAATCAGACCTGTATTGGGGTCAGCACTCAGGTTTGCACCAAAGTTACCCAGCAGGTAATTGATAGCATCCGACAGCTCAATGTTGGATGGATTGGAGTCTAGTGCGAATGGCATTAGAAAGCATCCTCAACAAGGGTTGCTTGCCAGTTCATAGCAGTCATGTTCCAAGTGTTTGTCGCATCATTGGTTTCAACCTTAACCGATACAGTGCGAACAGCGTTTTGTTGAGTTGTCACCCAGGGGCTATTTGTATCAATTTCAGTGGTTCCTGTTTGACCATATACAGGGGTTTGAGCAGTTGAGTTAGCACCACCAACAGAGATGTTGATAGCACCAGTACCCGAGATCTCAGGAAGCAGTCTGTGTATATACACTTTGGAGCTGTATGGGATCGGACCTTTGTCTGATTGCAAAACCACGTTGTTACGCTCAAACAACACAGGAATTGCAGCAGCGTTAATAAACGAATTACCAATGTTGGTCTGGATCAGTTTTTGATCAGTCACACCACCACGGGCATAAGTAACAACACGAGAAGCCAGTTTAAAACTACCAGAAATAAACTGAGGGCCCTCTGTACCCATGCAAGCATTGGCAATGTCTTTAGGAGCATTCCAAACTTGGATGTCATATCTCCAAGAAAGCATTTTGTTGCAATAGCCAGTAGAAGTTAGATCAGGGTAATAGATCTCAATCTGGTTCTTTTGAGTGTTGTTGACCATAAATATACGGTCAGAATATGTTGTGCTTATATTGTTGTAAAAGTAGTTTTTTACTTTTTGGTTGCCAAGTGATTGGAAGGTGTTGCCATCAAATACCCAGATATCCCGAGAATCTACGCCATACACATTAGCGTCAGTACCAGACCAGCAATTGTTGTTCAGCAACCCCCTACCTTGGTTTAACAGGCGCAAACCAAATACTGGAGCAGTGGAGTTTTGGTAGTTGATTGGAGAAAAAACAACAGTATCCCAATAGGAGCAAACATAGAAGTTGCCACCAAAAAAGAAGCCGTCAATCAATGGACCACGAACAGGAACCTCTTGCTCGTTGGCAATGTTTGACAGAGTAGGCTCCCATGTATTGGGAATACCTGTATTGGCAAAAGATTGTGACCAGCGAACTGTTGTTGGAAAGTTACTTTGAATACCACCAGAAACCTTGGTTAGGTTACCTGCAATCAAAATGTTGCCTACGTTTGGAGAGCAATAGTTTCTGACAAAACCAGCAGTAGTGCTAGTCACCCCAACATCGTAATTCCAAGAGGCGTTAGACGTAACCGTCATTTCGTTAGAGGTTGGCAAGAAATACATGGGGTTGGTCAATGTATCGTTTGCAAAGAAAACACCACCAACCCATGAAGTGGTGATATTCAAACCAGCGGTATATCCAGGCAGAAACACAGAAGGATTAGCACCAACACCAGGGGTAATGTTGCTAATACCAGCAGAGGTCAGCATGTACCATTTGCCTTGGCTAGAGGCGTTTCTGGTGGCAACAATGTATACCCACTGGGTTTCTGTGCGATAACCACCCTCCATGAAGATGGGATCAGCAGGAATAGCAGTCAGAATCTCTTCTTCACCAAAGATCTTCTTGATCCCACGAACATCAGCTTCTACATTCCGTCCGTTGTTATATTCATTTGGACCCAAAGCATTACTAGGCACATCCGGTGTAAAGGACATGTTAGTAAATGGGGTTCTCAGACGGCTGTAATCGCTCATGTTAATCCACCATTGTTGGTTCCGTCATTTGTTCTAAGTTTCTGATAAGACGGGCATCAGTTGGGTTGAATTCTAAGGCTTTTTTGCAGAATTCAATTGCTTCATCCTTGTGACCAAGATGCCAAGCACAGATAGAAGCCAAGTCCAAAGGTTTCTCAGTCCAGACACTAGGGTCCATTGTGTAGACAAGAGCTTTGTCAGTTATCAGCAAGGCATTCTTTGCTGCTGAATAACCATCAACCCACATGCTTGCCCTGTAAGTAAACATAGCCAAGTCAACCCAAGGCTCACGGGTCCCAGGTGCTTCAGC
>Ga0209230_10000099_pt1 | contig 31833 bp, 29 predicted proteins | sample LakOntMetagenome_FD_187467 | JGI IMG/M metagenome (GOLD analysis project Ga0209230, IMG submission 187467) | Freshwater and sediment microbial communities from Lake Ontario - Sta 18 epilimnion Metagenome (SPAdes) (version 2) | ecosystem: Environmental > Aquatic > Freshwater > Lentic | place... | reverse complement strand
GAGCCGAAGGCTGAGGGCTGTGATGCGAAAGCATTGCAGTCTATCCGCTATACAGCCTCTTTACGGTTCGATTCCAATCGGAAATTTAAATTGTTAATTGCTGTATAACACTGGTTTGACAAACATTCGTCCACAATAAATTATACACCTTTGAAAGATTAAAACGCCCCTATGATGTGTAAATTATTTTTACTCCAGACGGTATCTTTATCACATCTTTAGCATTGCATGTGTAAAAAAAATACCCACAACATGCCCACAAAGATCAGGGGCTGGTCTTTCAAGAACACTTTGACTGAGAAGACAGGGGGGTATGTTGAGAAGGGAGAAGTAATGACGAAGTTGAGAAGATACAGGCTCTTGCATTGTTGCCACTTCTGGTTGTCTTATTGCTTGATCGAAGTTAATCTTTGGTTGTCAGCAACGGATCCAGGAGTGGTGATGATTTGCTACGAGCAGGTTGCGAAGGGGTGGCTTAGGCAACTCTCCTTTAGGAGTTGTGTTGCTGTAATCTTTGTAATCTGCTCATACAGCATTTAACAATTTAATTTTCCGATTGGATGAATGAAACTGTCAAAGAGGCTGTATAATGGATAGAGCGTTTTTGCCCCTCCATCCTCGTCCTTCCTTGTTCCGGAGGTGGCATAGCCACCAACATAGAGTTGAAGGACAAACTGGAAAACATTCTTTCACGTATGCGTAAAGTGGAACCAATAGTAGAACGCTTTATGCCTTGCCGCTCCGCATTGCTGACGCAATAGGACAAGGTTCTCTCTACTGCACTTCCATAGGTGAAAGGTTGGCTTCTTACTCCCAGAAGGAGACAAGAGGATAAGAAGCCTGAAACAGATCGTTGCTCCTCTGATTACAATCGCTGTTCATATTGAATAGATGCTTATTTCTTAAATAGTTTTAAAAGTATTAAAAGAATGCACGTTTTTTCAATTTTACCAAATTTGGCAACTACTGGTTGCCACGAGCAGGTTGCGAAGGGGCGGTTGTGGCAACTTTTGGAAATCGGATGGATCTACCGTTTAGTGAGTAATCCTTTGGTAAAAATTTGTTCACACTTTTGTTTTTATCCTACCATTATGTCCACTACTATTTCATAAATCATAATTAACTACTAATATCAATCATCAGCAATAGTAACATGGAAACTAAAACATGCACCACATGCAAGATAGATAAGAACACGAAATGCTTTCATTTTTACTGGAAAAACGACGGTAAAAAAAGATTTATTACTTCATGCAAATATTGTACAAAGAAACAGAAGAAAGCTATGAAGAGACGCTCGAGGATGAAAGAAACCGACGTTGAGGACGAGGACCTAACAAATCATAATGTAGATATGATATCCGACGAGGAGATCGAAACTGAATTACCATACTACAAAACCGACGTTGAGGACAAGGACCTAACGAATCATGATGTAGATATGATATCCGTCGAGGAGATCGAAACTGAATTACCATACTACAAAACCGACAATGACATGATGCTGGACCCACTGGGGCCAAGCCTTATGATATCTCTCCAACTATTAAACTATACATTGGAAGCAGACTTGAATGTAGGATGTTCCAAGGTACTAACATATTGGATTACTCATGCATTTGATGAATATCCAGCGGAAATGAATAAATTAAGAAGGATAATAACTAGCTTGCCTAGACTTCAGGACGACCGCCCCATCCGCTGCAAGACAGAGGACGTAGAAGGAGAACAATATATCCCTGTCAACGTCGAAGCGGTTCTATCCGTCTTTCACGCAGTACATGGATCGGTGCCTTTTTATAGTGTTATTTTAGATCCAGTACAGACTTTATACTTCCTGTCGTGGTTTGGACCCTGTTTCAGTATCGATATGATGAATGAAGTAGAAAAAGTATTCCTGAAGCAGCAGCAGCTTGAAGCCTGTGCTACTACCTATACTGCTGCGGAATAGACAGGAAGGGCGCCTTGGAAGGATGGTCTCTACACGGGTCCATTCGCACTAGCCATCGAGTTTGTCTCCATATGGACTAGCTTAGTTTGAATCTTCATAGACATACTAACTCGGGTGTAACTTACATACAGCATTTAACAATTTAATTTTCCGATTGGATGAATGAAACTGTCAAAGAGGCTGTATAATGGATAGAGCGTTTTTGCCCCTCCATCTTCGTCCTTCCTTGTTCCGGAGGTGGCATAGCCACCAACATAGAGTTGAAGGACAAACTGGAAAACATTATTTCACGTATGCGTAAAGTGGAACCAATAGTAGAACGCTTTATGCCTTGCCGCTCCGCATTGCTGACGCAATAGGACAAGGTTCTCTTTACTGCACTTCCATAGGTGAAAGGTTGGCTTCTTACTCCCAGAAGGAGACAAGAGGATAAGAGGATAAGAAGCCTGAAACAGATCGTTGCTCCTCTGATTACAATCGCTGTTCATATTGAATAGATGCTTATTTCTTAAATAGTTGGTGGGTTCGGAAAATTAAAATGTTAAAAGTATTAAAAAAAATACTGCTGCGGATAATCGTTGATGAGCGGATAATCGTTGATGAGCGGATAATCGTTGATGAGCGGATAATCGTTGATGAGCGGATAATCGTTGATGAGCGGATTACCATTCTCTTACCAGACTCCCCCACTTCTCATGTTGAAACACAAGACCCATGTTTCTCTTCGTCCATCCCTTGGGCATGTTGGCAATCTCCGTTGGGAAAAAGGTGCCATTCCAAACATACCACGCAAACGTATTCGCCATATCTGTAAAGAGCATCTTTTCCATCTCTTCTTTCAACACACAATCAATCGTTTTTACACCAGAGGACCTCTTCATCACTAGATCATACAGTTTATGTGCCCCTTTCAGCGTGACCAGCATCGCATGCGTACAAAAGACAGGCACTCTGGCAATATGCGCCTTGGACGGATAATCCAGCTGGGCACCCAAGTACAATAAATCAAAGTCGTCTGGGGTGTGCTCCCAGTACAAGGGAGCCAATTCTAAAAACTGCGGGTGAAAGATGACATCGTCCTCAAAAATCAGGGCTTGTTCCATATTTTCTTCAATCATCTTTTTCCAAATTCCTGCATGAGACAAGAGGCACCCCTGCTTGCCCTTGTATGCAATAAATTCGCTATCTACCGGATCAAAGCCGGGGTTTCCATGGAGATCCCATGCTTGCTTTAGTTGTTTTTCATTAGATGCATCTACCCCAAAAGAACGATGGAGATTGTTAAACCCAGCCGCCTGTAGAATAGGCTCTACTTCTTTCCAACGATCTTCACTCTTCTGCAAATTAATCACAAAAGCAGGCAGCTTCTGCACATCGTTCCAAAGTAATTTCATTTTTTGTAAATAGTAGTTTATCTTTAAGCATTTTATTGGCACTCGCCCAGTGCCGACTCCAGCATCCGGATGTCCAACGATGGTAGAGCAGGATTACACTCCCATAAATGTGTTTTCAGGTATGTCACGATCGAATAGTCAGTTGGATACATATAGGAGCAACCCGTCTTGTCGTCTGTCATGATCTTTTGGATGTTCTTTGGGAGGAGACCAACACTACTCTTTGGGAGAATGCAGAGCAATTGAAGACGAGGGTCAGTGGGTGTAGAAAGATGGGGTCTCTTTACGTTCAACCACTTGTCTAGCGCCGCTGTGTTACCGACCGTATGATTGGCGAGGTCATAGGAACTGGGAGCGTAGTTGTAGGGATAGTACCACTCGTCGTCCTTTGGTCGCCTCTTGTAATATTGATAAGTCCACATCACACCTTTGATGTACTCGTCGCAAGCTCTCACGACTGTTTTGTCATCCTGTGACTTGGTGTTGAACAAATGTTTATAATAGAGTGACCGCCATGAGGGGGCGCCATGTCCGGTGGACTGAGAGTTGTAGATATCCTTGGCAAGCGGATGCTTGTTTTCTGGGACCATTGGATAGAACTCAATGCGGTCGTTTTCTGGGTTGTTGGTTGAGTTTGCTTTTCTCATTAGATAGTCTTTGTTGATGAGCCAGAACTGGTCGTTCTCGCCTTTACCGATCTCGCGAATGAGCATCTCCAGACAGTAGAGATGAATGCCCACCCGCGGAGGAGTGTCAGGAGGAGATGGTAGTAAGCCAACCAAGTGTCCGCCCGTGTTCGCATACATATCCGAGTATGCTTTTAGAGCGATATCTATGCCCTTCTTCTTAAGAACTAGAGATGGCACATTCGGGATAAAGTCATTGCCAAGTAGGAAGCACATGACCACGTAGCTCTCAATGACTTCGACTGCTTTTTGAGAGAATATGTTTTCGGCTTCTGTATCCGTCAGCCACTTTTCTTGAACTAGCTGCATAAGGATGCCCTTGCGTAAACCAGAAACATTCAGGTAGATAAAGGGGGTGTCGCCTACACTACCGGCGCCGGTGCCATTTTTCTTAGCCATTGTATCCTCACGCATCAAGTAAAGGTTGTTGGTGTGAGATAGCAGCGACAACATGATCAGGTCGGCATCCAGTCCATAGATGTACACGATCGGATCTACATCACTGGTACGCTGCAGCATCTCAAACATTTTGTGCTCTCCTTCACCTGGCTCTGTGCTGTCGCTGAAAGACACAGGAGCCGCCCAAATACTGTCTCTGATTCTGTTGCGGAGATAGGCATGCAACTTAGTCATAAAGGTCGTTCCGGGCGAGATGGCGTTCGTATCCCATATCTGTGTTTTCTTTTCCATTTTAAAGCGCAGCTTGGTGAGGTACCGTCGCTTTCGCTGCTGCATCATCTTGGCACGGGGAGCGACTCCATCCATGCAAATGTGGATCCCTTTCTTTGGGACAGACATGTTCACCAGGGTAATCAAATAGTCCCAGATCGCAGCGCACATTTCCTCTTCAATACGATGTTGCCCTTCTACGGTGGACACTTCTTCGTGTCGACCCTCGGCGTCCCACTTGTCAAGTACATTTCTGGCTGCAGGGTGTATGGCGCCATTAAAGTCGAGAAATAAGTAATCGCATCCTCCAGATGAGCCTTGTTGAGGAGGGGATCCCTGAACGATTCCTGGGTACTTTTGCACGATGGAAGCGAAGTAAAAAGGAATTCCCATTCTTTTAAATTATACTACTAGTTATGTCTATGGTTGGAAACTTTAAATCATTTTTTGGTAGCTCGCGCTAGCTATTGATTTCGATGTATATATTTTGTAAACAAAAACCCATTAATATCACTGTCCTGTGCTGTCATTTCCAATTTTCTGAAACCTATTTCCTCATTAAGGATCTTGAAATCTTTCGTAGCATTAACCATAAATATCAAAAAGTTGGTGAATGTTTTAGTTAGGCGATATACCTTATAAATGTAACATTGCCCGGTTGGTGGAGACCAAATAATTTCACCATGTACTTGCGCGGGACCAAAAATGTTAAAAATGACCGGCTCATATAATTTAGAAGTCGAAAGTGTGCTTGCATAAAACTCTGTTAACCACACTGGTAATGGAGTAGTGGCACTTTTAACACTTGACATATACTTTGTAATGAATTTTTTTAGAGATTGGATCAGTGTACGAGGATTTACATAGTATGCTGGAAATACATATTTCCCGTCCACTGAGCGAATGAAACCAAAGTTAGCAGAATAATAAGAGTATACTGGTGATATTGCACGAAGACACATTACATAATCAACATTACTCCGTTTGAAGAGCATATGTTGCCATGCTGTACTTGTCACCGGTCGGTCGTTTCTAACAAATATATTTATCATATTCGTCCCGGTTCTAAAACTACTACAGACGATGTCCATATAGATGTGATCAACTGGATTCCACGGCTGTTCTATAAGCACATCCCTCTCACATTGAATGACTTTGTCTGATAATGTGAAACGTTGGGTCCGTTGTAGTAAAGATACAGCAAGGACCAAATAATTACATGTTGGGGTAGTGAGTGAAGAAGTACTATTGACTTCTTGACCACAGTCGCTTATAAAAACACAAATTAAATGGGCATCTTCCCATGAACTATCAAAGTACGAACCATCAATGCCTCCTCCTCCTGGGCGTACACAATGGTATACAAAACTACTTCTGCACACACTCTCCATCGTGGCGTAAAGTTCGGGGTCGTTTATCCGGCAAGCTTCGCGATCAAGCATGATTAACCATACGTTTTCCCAGTTGAAGCGTTGGGTCTCTTGATTTACGACTGACTTCCCACAATTTCCCTTTCCTAACTTTGTCATCTTTCGTGTGTTTCTCTCGATGCCCCAACAAGGTGTTTCTATAACATCGTTCCATGTTCTATCGTATGCTTCTTTGTTGTCAAGTTCATTAAAGCGCTCTACGTGGATCCAATGCCCCTCATATGATTGATATGGGCTCAATAAATCTGAAATATTCAGCCCTCCAGATTGTTTTTTTGACCTATTTTGACCACTATTATGTTGTTTCTTCCCTCTGTTTGTTTTCTTCTTTGCTAATAAGTATTTCTGAAGCCCATCATGAACAGTAATGGAGCCACCAGAGAGAAGTCCATCTTCGCTGTACATAAATCGCGAGATAGGCTTTTCAGGACCAGTACCTGGTAATGGGTCTGAGCGACATATGTCACATGACATATCTTTCTCATATCTTTTACTAGATGACATTTGATAGTTATATACTGTTGCTCACATGTTTTTTGGCATTGCTATAAGAAAAATATTAAAAAAACAGTATTATACACCTTTATCTGCGATATTTTGGTAAAAACCGGATATTTCTTTCTTAGCTGCTCCCACCGAAGTTTGTACAATCGGTGGTGGACGAAAATCAACACGCAAGAACAAGAAATAGTCACGAGGCTGATACAATTCTTTTCTACCCATCAATATAGAACTATTATATATTATGTCGTCGTTCGCTGATGTCTTTATAGGTGTGCGCCAGTCCAAGATTGCCGCCATCGCCGTGCTTTGCTCCATCGTGGTGGCTGGTATCCTCGTTCTCTTCTCAAAGGATGAGATGCCGATGGGACAGAAATTCGTCATTGTCTTGCTGATGTTCCTGCTTGCCCTGCCCGCCATCTTCTTCTCCCTTCTACAGCTGACGTGCCTGGTTACAGGGGAAGGCAACCAGAAACCGTGGTGCGGTTGGTACGCGTGGTTGATCACTGCCCTGATTGTCCTGTACAGCGTGATGGTGGTGATCGTGTCCATCTACTCTCTGGTGGCTGACAAGAAGGTCAAGGAGACATATGCCAATATGGTGGTTAAGGAAGAGCACGAAAAGATCATGCAAAACGCTGGATCGGCTAAAGAAAAGAAGGAAGAAAACCAGCCTATGCAGCCTGCTGAGTTGCCCGTTGAGACCTTTGCCGTGTGCGGAGCTCCTCTAGGTGGAGCCGTTGCGGCTGCTGACGAGGAAGTGCCGGAAGGAGTTGCGGCTGGTGTATCCGTCAAGGGCGCGCCAGTTGAGGCTTTTACTACTTGCGGAGCTGCTTTCTAAGGACCAGATAGTAATAACATACCATTAAAATGATCATAAATATCATTACAAGCGATGCACTTTTCCAAGCGTTTCTATTTTTTACATCATAGTCATGAATTGAATCATGCTGCATGTCTCTTACACCCCGTTCATTGTTGGCGATATGAAGCCATGTATCAAATGCACCATGTATATCCATTGACGGTTTTCCCAGAGTCGCATTGACCGCGTTGTGTAGCTGAACAGACCATTCAAAGAGACTTTGTCTTGACGTCGCATCTACCGGTGTCTTGAAGAGGTGGTCGCGATAATGATTTGCACATTTTCCACATGGAATCACGCCAGTGAGAGAATCGAAGAAGCCACGATATGCTGCTTGTTGTTCTGTTTCAAGGGTCATTGGAGCACCGAGACAGATTAAATGTATCGTTCCCCATAGGAAGGGACCCCAAGATAGCGGAGAAACACCCATTTTGTCTGTAATAAACCCTATTGTCACTGAAGAAAAAAGGAAAGTAGTATTTAAGAAATGATTAGTATAACGTATTCAAGAGTTACATTTGTATATGTATGTACCCATCAGGATTCGAACGTGTTCAGTCAAGATCTGGCAACAATGGTATGCGCCCGATGCACACTTGCCGAAACTGCGGGCAAATAGGGCATCTCTATAAAGACTGCAAGGAACCGATCATGAGCTTTGGCATTATCTGCCTTCGAGTGTTCCAGGGAGAAATCAAGTACCTCATGGTGCAGCGCAAGGAGAGCTTGTCATTTATGGAGTTTATTCGTGGCAAGTACGATTTGGTAGACGAGCCGTATATGCGCAAACTGATGTCGATGATGACGCCAGACGAGCGTAAAATGCTACTGACTACGAAGTTTGAAGATATGTGGAACACGGTATGGTTCCAGCCGTTTATTCCTCGGCACACCCAGGAGTTCCAGGACAGCAAAGAAAAATTTGACAAGCTATTTCACGGATATCATTTATCAACTGGTCAACCGGTGTGTCTGTTATTTCTCATTCAAAATACTGTCTCTCTTTACCCAGAGCCCGAGTGGGGATTCCCCAAAGGTCGAAGACGACTCAAGGAACAGGATATTCAGTGTGCGGTCCGCGAGTTCCATGAAGAAACAACCTTTACAAAGGAGGACATCTGGGTCATGGACGAAAGCAAGCCCATGGAAGAAGTCTTCTTCGGTACCAACCAGGTTCGTTATCGGCACGTCTACTACCTCGCGCAGTGCACACGAAACAGCACCAAAGAGGTCGTTGTTGACCCCGCCAATCTCCACCAAGCGCGGGAGATCCGCGCCGTCCAGTGGTTCTCCTTCGAGGACGCAATCCATCGCATCCGCACACACAACAAGGAAAGAAAAGATGTGTTCATTACCGTCCACAACCTTGTGCAGCAGATGGCTCAAAAAGGATTACTTAAGAAAACAGTATCTTAGTAACGATATGAAAACACAAACAACGAAAGAAAAGAAAGCACACAGAGCCACTATTTGTGTGTTTGACACAGAAACAACGGGTTTACCACCATATGAGTGGGATCCTATAAGTAAAAAAAGGGTGATTTCTTCACCGGAAAAAATCAACAAATGGACCGGTTGTCGGGTTGTTCAGGTCGCTTGGTCGGTTCATGATCAGGCAACAGGGGACCTGATTGAAAAGTCCTGTCACTTTATCAAGCCATGTGATTTCATTGTGACACCAGAGTCTACTGCGATCCATGGTATATCACATGAAGAGGCGATGCAAAAAGGAGAGGATGTGGATATTGTATGGGAACATTTCATCAAAGTTGTTAGAAAGTGCAATGTGTTGGTTGCCCACAACATCGACTTTGATGTGCATGTTGCTCAAGCGGAGCTCCACCGTCTTGGTAAGGCGGAAGAAGCAAATGACATCAAGGAAAAACCGGCGATGTGTACAATGAAGGCTGGGACACTCCCAGGCAAGAAATGGCCGAGACTCGCCGAATTGTATGAGCGCTGTTTCCATGAAAAACCGGAAATTTCACACAAGGCAGATGCAGATGTCGAGCAATGCGCGGCAATTTACTTCCATATGAATATGCAAAAGTACGAATAGAATAGTCAATTTATTATTTTTTTGCGTAAAAACATAACCTAAATGACGATTAACTACAATGCAGAACAGGTGTCTTAATTGTTTTTGTAAATAGACATTATACAAATTAATATGTCATCCAAAAAGAAAGAGCAGCTTTTAAAACAGCAAATACAGACCTCGATCAATTCTTTAATTGGTTCCATCTTAAACGCAATTGATAGTCCAGTTATTGGATCAACAAAAAAGCGTGGAGGAAACGGGTCTACGAAAAATGAATTGAGCTTTGGCGAGGTGGTTGAAACAATAAGTAGACCAGTCATCGAACAAATTACCCTTCAGCGCACAGTTACTCCATCTGTGCAGACGAGTATTGATTGCATAAATGCAGCTTCGTCACTAGCAAATCATCAGACAATTTTGGCGGTTATAGAACGTTATGGTCCCGATGATGCAGAACGCATCCTCAAAATATGTTTTCGTGCTGACCAACAGAACAGAAATGATAAAAATGCTCATGAGTTGCAAATGGTCAACGCAATAACACAACCAGCAAAAGATAAGAGACAAGATAAGAGACAAGATAAGATGTTAATAACAGTTATATTTCTTGCATTAAGTGCAGGTCTTTCATACCTTTCGTACCAGTCGTCGTTGCATTTAATAGCGCCTGTAACAAAGATAATTAATTATGTAGAAAATGGTGCGGATGCACTTGAAACTACAGATATATCTCAAATATTTGTAACCGAAGATGCAAATTGGGTCCAGAAGCAGGTACAGGTTGTATTGGGACATATACTTAATACTTCTAAATTTACTATGAAAAGGACATTAGAGGTTTCTAGTGCAGTACTACTTATTGCAGAACAGTTATTAAAAACGGGGGGCGCAGGAGTAGCACTGCTTGTGTGTTTTTTATGTTTAATAATTTTGGCATTATATTTGAAATTTGAGGGTTTATCTAAGTTGAATGTGGGTGTAACAGGTTTATCGGTTCAATTTGATAATGATACAAATAATGATGATTATTACAGACTTCGCCTACCTGATTTTCCTCCAAGGCGCTCATCTTTCGCAGTACAAGAATATCGTCCGCCGCCACAAACGTTGCTTCCTCCGTCGCGGTCGCCAACCCCAAGTTCTGTTCAACCATTGCTTACTCCATCGCGATCGCGGTCGCAATCGCTTCAATTACTAAACGCCAAGGGAGGTGCAAGACGCAAAAATAAAAAGTAAAGTATTATATTACAACATTCACATAAGAGATTGTTTACAAGATAATTTAATTATCGAAGACATATAACGATCCAACAACATATGACAAAATCAACTTTACTCGTGATCATTCCAGGCTTTGGAAATCCTCATGTACAAGCCAAAGTCGACATTTTGCGGAAGAACATGAGTACTATCCGAAATACAAATGTATTCACTCAACCACACTTCCGCATCTTTCAATACGAAGCTGAAGCGGAATTTACGATGCCTACTGACATAGCCAATGATCCCGATGTAACCATCACAAAAGAGCCAGGGATCATTATGCAATTTTTACATAAACATGTGGTACCATCTGTAGTTGAACACTACGATTATGTAATGATCCTGCTCGATGACGTAGAGCTTTTAGAGCCAGTACCGTGGACTGATATGTTGACAACGAAACAGTGCATGAAATACGATATCGTCGCTTGTTGCTTAAAAGAGCGCAGTATGTCTTACTGGGAATTCACTTGCAAGATGAAGGACCCCAATGTATGGATTCGGGAACAAGCCGTCTGTGAGTGTTTCTGTTACCTGATGGATAGGAACACATACAACACATATTACACATTTATCGACCCGAACAACCCATGGTCGTGGGGTATGGACTTTATTATACACAGTCATATGAAACTACGGTGCGCTGTCTTTAACGACTTTGTCGGACATCATTACTTCAACAACTTAACCTCTGGGCAAAGCGTTGAGGCACGTAAAGCATCTTCAATCTATTTTCAAAAGTACGGTACAAGCTGGGACGACATGCACAAAAAGCCTCGTATCTTGAGAGTTCTTCACAGACGCTAATTTATCAGGGGAGCCGGTTTTCAGAAAAAATGAAAGTGACTTAAACATTCATACTATAAGTAGATACAGGACAAGACAATACAATAATACAATGGCAACTCGATGGCTCGGAAAACGTAAGCGCGATGTGGAGAAGACCGAAGATGAGGAGGTCACACCCCTTGACCTAAGCGCTCTCTTTGGACAACCGCTTGCGAAGCATATTGCTCGTGGAGGTGCAAGCCTTTATTCTATTGCAAACCATGTGTACTTTCAAGACGATATTACGTTTGACTCTGCATCTACATTGATGCAAGAACTGCGACGAGTAGAAAATGTGGTTCTACAGGAGGGTATTACTTCGAAGGGAGACCCCCAGCCTATCTATCTGCACATTACGACCCATGGCGGGTCCATCCACGCAGCCTTCAGTGTGATTGACTGCATGAACGAGTTGCGCGTCCCTGTATATACAGTCGCAGATGGTTATGTGGCTTCGGCAGGTACCCTCATCAGTGTCTGTGGTGCCAAGCGATTCATCAAAAAGAATGCTTACATGCTCATTCACGAATTGAGGTCGATGACCTGGGGCAAGTTTACTGAGCTCGAGGATCAACACGATAACATAAAGAAGATCATGAAGCACATCATTAATCTCTATGCGGAGAAGACCAATCTAAACAAGAAGGAGTTGGCTCAGATCCTCAAGAAGGATGTTGACTGGGATGCGAACGATTGCCTCAAGAATGGGCTGGTGGATGAGCTGATGTAAAAAAGACTGAGTACAAATTTATTTTTAGAAATTAACGAAGACACTTTTTTGTTTTTGTAACATCGTGGAAGATGCCCTTGTGGCGTTGTATAAGTGATTTATGCTCTGCCTTGACATCTTTGGCGTTGTCTTCATCGGCAGTGTATCCATTATCTGCCATATAATCTAGAAACTTAATCATATTTTGAAAATACCTGGCTTCTCTTGGTCCTAGCTTCATTTCAGGCTTTCTGCCATTGAGAATATCTATAAAAGAGTTCGCGAGGCTAGCAACCACCTTGGGATACACTTCCTTGTCGTGTCTTGTTTCCCATTGGTTGTTTCCAACGTGCACCGACGAGTGTACGGAACGCATGTTTGTTTTTTCAACACATATGTTCCTTTTATTTTCCATCAAGTTGCGAGTATAAGAGCTTAGTGTTTCCGCCTTGTCGTCTTTCTTCATGAGTTCTGCTATTTTTTCAGCAGTGATATGCTCTGTTATAAACTGCATGTGTTGATCACCTGGAAAGATTATTGTTATGTTGTTATTGATATTGTTTTTGTTTTCTATATTATTTTGTGTTTGAATGTTGTTTTGAATCCCATTTACATTATTGATAGATGAAACTGGTTCTAATACTGAAGTATTTTGGGTACCGATGTTGATGAGCCTCTCTTCGTGCAGAACTACAGCAAGGCAACCGCCTTTTAAATGACGTGACTTCGCATATTTATTTGCAAAGACATGATGACACAAGTGACATTCTAAAGTGTTTTGAGTTCCTTTACAGATCCCGTAATGTCTTACTAAATTTCTTTGATTGCTAAATAAACGTTGACAAGTGATACATTTGTGTCCAGACTCAGTGTCCATTACATCATCTGCTACGTCCGGAGCAAATGTTGCAGATTTTGCTACTTCTGGAGCAAAATCTGCTACTTCCGGAGCCAATAAAGCAGATTTTGCTACTTTTGGAGCAGAATCTGCTACTTCAGGAGCCAATATTGTCGATTCTGCTACTTTTGGAGAACACGAGCAACTATTGACCATGTGTCGTTTGCAGTTTGGGATAGTTGTAAATGTTTTGTCGCAGTATGAACATTTGATTCGTTCTACGGTTGAATGCTTCAAATTCACATGACGGGTTAGGTTTGCTTTTATTTCCGTTTTGTATTCACATTGGTCGCATTGATGCCATGTTATGCTCATAATGATGATAATAAAGATGATTAAGTCTTTAATATGATGATATATATTTATAACACATAAGTAGTGTTATATTTTTAAAGATGATAAAATAATATGTGACAGTAAATATATGTTAAAGATGATAACTCTTGGAGAGAGAGATAAATTTTAAATAATAAAGAAAGAAAAGTATAAATATAAATATACAACAGAATTGTGCAAAAAAACATAACAAACCACACAACACAAGCAAGTAGGTCAATTTTCTTATTATTCCAAGCATTACATTTTCCCGAGTAATCTTTCGCGAATTCACACACATGTATTCGATCATTAGGGGTGTGTACTGGTAAGTACCTTGCGAAGACCAGCAATTGCATAGAAAAAATGATTGTTATTTTATCATTTTGATCATATACCTACACAACAACATGACCATTGCAATGATGACACCTCCCTTTGATATGTCAACAGCTTGTAGGAGCTTATTTGAGGATGGATGGACCCCTGAGGCTATCCAGAGTCAGATCGTGGATTACTGGGTGGAGTGGAGTACATGTGAATACACCGATGACACTGGAAATACGGACGATAGAGTATACAGTAAGTTAAAGGCTTTGGATGCAGATAGCGACGACTCGTGTATGGACGAGGAAGACACAGACGGCAAGAGCGAAAGTGAGTATGACTCTGACAGTGATGCCGAAAGTGAAGCTAGTTGCTGTGGTACATGTACGCATCCACATGAACATGAGGATCCTTACTTGCTAGACGAAGACATCCTACGTTACCCCAACATTCTCAAGCAAAAGGGCATGTTTCGCATGGATGATATGAAAAAACGTTACACCCGCATGACCGTTCAAGAAAGACACAATGTGCTGATGTATGCTGCGAATGCATATTCAAGAGGGGAGGTGAGGGCTCGCCTCTACCGACTGTGGAAAGTGTATGAGGACGTGATTGAAAACACAAGGATTGGTAATCTCTTTCGCGCTGATCTCGATTGGGCGACTGACAACTTATAACGTAACTACTTAGGACACCAACAAATCAAAAAATACATTCACCAGGCAAAAAATGATTTAGTTACTTTTGTTTTCAAATCAACAGAAAGAATGTCTCAATTATCTATATTCTCTTACTTACCAGATACTGTGCTCATGGGTCAAGAGCTGAGCACATATCTATCAAACTTTGAAGACATACAGATTTGGACACCTAAATGTGTTATGAATCATCTAGATAAAACACATACTTGGCAAATATATCCTTTCAAAGAAAGACTACGGTGCACAGTAACAGACTTGGCGATACTCAGCGACATGTTTACGATTGAAGCAGCCATGGACCACATGTGTATCATGAGCACCCTTCCTATGGATAAACTACAAGAGTACTCTGGTTTGTATAGTAGCTTGTGGGCGGTAATGGAGCGTAGATACAATGGACTAATGATCGATAGTTTAGTACATTGCAGTGAATAGACCTAATTACAAATCATCCAGCCGCTCTATAAAATGATATGGTCGTTCGTTCGCAATTTTTAATTGAAGTTAGCAAGTTAGCAAGTTGAGCCAAAGTTTTCAAAAATGATATAAGAGTTATCCAACTTCTTAATATGGATAGTGATAGTACTCAGAGGGCTAAATGATCTATTCGTAAGCTCCTTATCCTCTTGTCTCCTTCTGGGAGTAAGAAGCAACACTTGTCCGTAAGCAAATTTCTTAAAATGCTTAGTTGGGCACGGGGTCATGACGCAGGCTCCTCAAACGATTGCAGACCTAACGGTTTGTTAATTGAATTATAGGTTAATCCATTTAATCCATAATTAGCGTCTGATTACGGATGTCTTGTAGTATAGACAACATACATCCACAAGTTCTTTTTTGCCAAGAAATCCAACAATCCAACAATTGGAAATACATTCGACTATTTTTGTTCTGCTTTGAAGCTACTATAGTCATCCATCCTATGCAGATCCAGTTGGTCCAATTGATGTTTGAACAGATTTAGCAGATTGGGACGACCTACTGACTTGTTTCTCGTAAGATACAGAGCGAGAGTTTCCTACAAGATATGCTATAAAATACGTAGATTTAGTATCGTAAATCATCGATAACAAGATGTTTACAACTAGAAAACAAATAATAATACATGAAATAAACATGCATAGTCGATCAACTCTTAACCAATACATCTTTATCAACCGCCCCCCGATTCATATGAACAAACACTGTATAAACCTTAGAAGCGTCCGTCAACTCTAATTTGATATGTTTACGTTGTCCTGAAAATATTTCGTTGATCGGGGGACGACTACCTGCTGGTATAAAGAGCCCTTCTCTGCTAATACCCATCCGGACCCATCCTTTCAGCGCTTTTCCCGAGACCATATCGCCTTTCTCGGAAACAATAGTGATATTTGACACGTCTAGCAATGTACCTTTGACCGATCCCAAGCTCTCTACCTTGTGATTCAGCCACGCCTCCACTTTGTCTCGCGAATGATAGCCCCATGCTTGGTGAAAGGCCATGGGATCTGGGTGGTCGTTATACTCGATGGCAAAGGACGATGCAACTTCCATTGTTGGCATACGAAAATCATCATAGTGATAAGCACACTTTGAGAAATATACATCTTCGTTCCAACCCGAAGGAGGAACATGGTCATATAGAATCTGTCGCATAAGTGCAGAGTTACGCAAGGAAAACCCACCATTACCGTAGGTTATCAGTGGATCGCTTGGAATACAAGTCCACGTCCAAGGTGCCCCAACATAGCCATAGTGTAAATAGCGCAAAACTCTATTCTTTCTACACCCCGTGTCTGTTTGGAATATAAGCGTATGTTTGCAAGGGCGCTCCGCCCAGAAGGCAGTAGACATCAAGAGGCTGTTGTAGTCGTCGCGATCGATGTTGCCTTTTGTGAAGCATGTCAGCATCACTTTACTTGATTGCTGAATGGCTTCTTTGACGAAGGTCTCGTTTTCTGCAGAGTGATAGACTGTCAAAGCCGCATAAGGAAATTGTGCTGACATATTGGCCAACACCGCTGGTAGCCTGGGATGGCTACGGGGTTCCACAATAATACATTCAAGAGGAGCTTCATCGCGGGAAGAATGATGTTGAAAGTCAGCGTTCCAGTCTTGAGATAGAAAGGTGTCATATAAGTCTTCATTGACCATGGTGCTATTCTTGCTACTTCACATTAATACTGACTGTTTTTTAAGTCATGGTTAGTATGTTTACTCGCCCTAAACTTCATAATGTCCAGCCAACACTTATCTCCATATGAAGGTCGCATCGCATATTCCTTCTTATTTTTTTCGGGGTTCAGGGATGCCTAGATGATGCGGTCCTTGTCTTCTTCCGTAAATATTTATCTAGCTCTCCCTCCAACCGCTTTCTTTGTAAAGATGAACCATCGATTAAGGAAACTGAATTGTTTTTGTACAGTATCTTGGTCCAAATCTAGTATTGCCTTGTCGAGAGGGTTACGTTGACCTGTCTCATTGGGTACTCCGCTCCTTAGCTTATTAAATGTAACATCAAAGGTCTCACTTTCCAGTAGCTCGAGACCAAACTCGGCTGCTTTCTGCTTGAGGAAAGAGAAGTGCACAAGATATTCTGGAATTGTTTGATGAGTCATTTCGAGATAAACATCAACCCATCGTCCATACGGGTCTTTATTGGACCCAGTACTCATTAGATCTCCCTGATAATTTTTCATAATCGCCCACACAACTGAGCCCGCTTTCTGTCCTTGGACGACGCCAACCTTTGAAGTTCTCAATAAGGCATCAACGCGCTCTCCATCCATACACGTCCCAACAAACACTCCACCCACGCTCAAGTTATTTGACACATTGCGAAGGAAACCGTCAAGCATCTGGGCGTTCTTGAAGAAGTAGTGAATGGCAAACTGACAAGCTACTGCGTCGAAAGGTCGCCTTGCTTTCCCGGCTACTTTATCAAACCAGGTTGCGGTGGATGGCTTTCGCCCATAGACCATCTGGAGCAACTCGCTACTTTCCTTGTCGTCGCCGGCTGCCTCTCCAGTGTGTAGCGGCTTGGCACAATCTCCCACCGCGAAGGCCACGTCCATGTACTGAACACGTCGGTCGTTCGGGTTCATGTTTGTAATCACATTGCTTCCCCTCTTGTAATCCAGCATTCTGGCATACGCTCCATCCTGGGGGCTAGTAATATTGTTTCTTGCATAATCAACACCCAGAACAAAGTTGAAGCCATACTCTCGCCACCTGCCGAGATCTCCCGCCTTTCCACAAGCCAGCTCCAGCAGCCGGGTATGGGGCATTCGCTCGTAGAGCATCTTTTTAATACCAATGTTGTGGAAGACCAACATGCTCTGACTGTAGCAATGCTCCCTCGGCACTTGACGAGCGTAATAGACATCGTCGGCACCCAGGACCGCCTCCTCCAGAGAAGATGGAGCATCTTGTTTCATGATTTTATCATCACCCACAATCATAGCGTAGGTCACTGGTTCGTGAATAGACCGCCAGATATTCATAGCGGTACCAAAGTCGTTGGCAGCGCCGCCAATTCGCTGGTCCCTTCGATACAGAGCGGTTTTGTCATCACGCACCCGTAGCGCTTTCCAGCGATAGCCGGGTCCCCGTTTGTCATTTTTATCATAAGCAAACTCAACAATCGTATCGCGCAACACAGGCTCACCATTCATGGTTCGTGCAACTCCGTCTTTGTCAAGAGGAATGTAAGCTACTTCAATGCCGTCTTCCGATATGGGGATAGGTTTGAACAGGCGCTTCTCATACTCGTGTTTGCGCTTAGCATTGTCTCTGAACTCCTTGTCATATCGCATTTTCATACCGACAAACGGCGTGATGTCTTCCCAAGAAGCAGGTCTGTATCCGGTGTAAATCTCAAAGCGGGCGTACTTGCGTGGCTTATTGTTTTCATCGTTGGCAACCACGAAAGAGTGGTCCATGGCTCCGGGCTGGTCAGATGTAGAAACCAGGAAATCAATCGTGTTCATTTCCTCAGGCTTCCATTTGAAGACGCGATCCCAAGCTGTACCGGCACCGATTTGAACCGGTCGATCCGGGTAATAACCAAACACAGGCAGCGCTGCGGGAGTAAAGATGAGCCCGTCAATTTCATAGGGAAGGCTCTCTGTGTCCTGCAACATTGTCTTGCAGACAGCCAGCATCTCAGCGCCGTTGGCAGCAATCATGCGCTTTGCTTGTAGAACCACAGGGCGCAAGGAGACTTCGTCTTGCTCCACCCATAACTTCTCTTGCAAAGCAGCAGAAAGGCGTTTGTATCTGCACTCTCTCCCCTGGGACTGGTCAACCAGAAGGGGCTCCCCCATGACATTGCGACCACCGACAAAGTAGATATCAAAGGCGGCAAAGATGTCTCTATGTTCCTTGGGTTTGTGCTGTCGTTCCAGAGGGATGTATTCTCCATCAATCACCGTTCGGTGCAGTGCAGCATTGTTTGTCTTCCAGCCGGAAGCGCGAACCTTCAACATGTTGTCAATGAAGTAGGCATCTCCCTTGCTATCAATAAAGAGCAGCATTCGCTCTCCATCGGCTTTGTCTGTCACCGTGTAGCCGTCTTGGATGGTGATGATACCGAGACCACTCCCAGGAGGCAACATGTTCTTCTTCTCAAGGGTAACAGGCTTAGGGGCGAGGAAAGCCGAGCGGTTGTTTACATCCGGTCGTTTATAAGCGGGCTTGATGGTGTTCAAATATTCATCAAATACGTTCGTCTTTACTGTTTTTGAAACGGTCACGGGTTCTTTAAGAAGCAGCATGTGCAGGCGGAGAATGCTGCTCATCATACGTTCTGCGGCTGATTTAGTAGTAGTAGCGGCGACTGCTCCGGCGCCTTGTTTTGCGACAAGTCCCGTACCACCCTCCTTCAGCATGACCCCAAACTCGTAACGAACCTGACTATTATGAACACCCGACAAAGCCATCTGGGGAGTCACATCAGAGCTTTCACGGATCATCGAGACAACATAGGAGATGGGCGAGCTCTTTTCTGTATAAATAAACTCTTTTTTTAGAATGTGGTACTTGGGGATGTCTGCCCATCCGGATACATCCTCTTGCACAACGGTAATATGTTGAACTACCTTGGACTGGATGTCGCAGCTGGCTACTTCTTGCAATCGGTTGCTGGCAAGAACCACTTCAGATCGCCATTCATGGTCTACGATCCCGCAGTTGTTCGAGTAGCAATACTTGGAGATCTGGGGCAGACCACGGACGTAGAGCATGGTCTGGGCAGAGTGTCCTTCCTTGTTGTCAAACTCAGCAGCGCCATCGGAACCCACGTGCATCGTCGGGATTGCTTGAACCACAAGAAGCTCCTCTTTAACTTCCTCCTCAATATTCGGGATACCACGCAGCACTTGAAGTACTTGCTGGAAGTGGTGTTGCTTCCAAGGAGTCTCATTCGGATACAAGATCTTCATCTCCCATTCGGCTCCGGTGTCGCCGACTTGAGAGGAGTAAATACGCTCATGGCTACGTAAAGTGTCTACGATAGATGTATCCGTGATCTCCATATTAATACTTATTACTTACTGTGATTATAAAACATATAAAAGTAAAGTCTTAAATAGCCTTGTCAAATTTTTACCAACTAATGTCACCGGCTCAATTTACCGTTCACCAAAAAATAAAGTCGATCAAATGTAGTGTGTACATCAATTGTCTTGCATCATCAACTATCCACACATATGCCACAAGACAAGAGAGCAGTGCCATCAGACCCGAATGAATACGAGAAGATTGTGGCATTGGTTAAGGCAAGCGTACACAGATGGCCAAATGCATATGCATCCGGGCAGGTGGTTCAACAATACAAGGCTGTGATGGAATGGAAAGGTAAAGCACCCTACGTAGGACACAAGCCCGACTCTAAGGTAGGGTTAGTACGTTGGTACAATGAGAAGTGGGTCGATCTGAGGTCCGGAAGTGCATGCGGAACTGTCAGGAGCGACGGCTATTATCCAACGTGCAGACCAAGCAGATATGTGACTGCCAAAACGCCAGTAACAGACACAGATCTATCAACCTCACAAAAAAAACAAATGATAAAGGCGAAACAAGCCGCCAAAGAGAAGCGCATATCCTACCCGCAAGTGCAGCAGGTTTTAGAAAAAAAGAAAGACGTAAAGAGCAAAGCGACGAGCCATCCCTAACCCGACAAGCGCATCAGCCACTGTCTACGCTGTGTGCAGCGAAGATAAATTGTTTCAGTGTACGTGTATCCAAGGTTCTCAGGGCGGGGGTATCCTTCTACTTCAATGTTCGCTTCAAACAAGAACGAGAGCATGCAACATACACTGTTCCAATGGGGAGATGATGGATGGATCGGTGCATTTGGTGTGTCGATAAAGCGCAGCACCTCTCTGTATGCCTTTGGTCCAATGCATAAAGGCAGCCCTTTTTCCGTATATAGGAGCATCACTACTTTCCTTAACTCATCTGCCATCTCGTCTCGAACTCTATCTTGTGTCAGCAGCACAATGGATGGGTCTACGAAATGGATGAGAGCCCTCCATAGGGTCCATCCACCTGCCCAATGGTCTCTTTGTACAGGTTCCTGTTTTTCCGCCTGTACAAGTGCTACATCATCTTCTCGCGACTGCTGTGTCTGCTGTGTCTGCTGTGTCTGTCTAGGAGTCGAAAGCTGTACCTTCCACGCCTCACGAATATCTATACCTTGAAGAAATGCAGAAGAACAATACGCAGCATGGTCCACGTATGTAGATGCAAGTGGAAACATATTTTGTGTTAGAAACCTGTCGAGATACTGGATATCCATTCTATGTCTTAGTATTATTTAGTTGCTAGTTTCTTAAATCATACTGTGCTCTCATAGCACTCATTTTTTCTGTTAGCTTCCATTGACTATGAAAGCAAAGGCGTTCAGTAACGCCTCATATTTCTTAAGATACGGGCTCCTCCATGGATCAATACTTCATTTTTACCTCTGTCCCTGATCAACTCTTCTTTCTGCATCCTCTGAAACATAGGATTATCTCTTAGTGCGCGTGAAAGTAAATTACTATCTTTTACTACGTCTTTTGGCTTTGACTTTGGAAGTGGCGGCGGCGGAGCTTTTAACATTGGTAGGGGAGGTGGTGGAGGAGGCAGTTTCGGCGGGAGAGGAGCTTCACTTATCTTTTTAGGTGTAGAATGAGAGCGGTGAGAAGAAATGGCTGGTTTAACTGACGACCGACGTTGAGGTACTATAGCTGCAGGCTGATGGTCAATAATATTGAGAAGCCTGTCAATAACTTTATGGAGAAAGGCTACATGCCCCTCATTGTCTGGAGCTTTTGGCACTACCTGGAATGCAGGTGATTTCCTGATCATCCGACATAGGTCGTTCATTGACTTCTTCTGAATCGCATGTAAGCCGCAGCTCTTGGCGATATTCTCCAATTGTGAGCGTCTGTATCGATTCGTACAGCGCGCAGTTGTACCACACGACCTTGTAGAATCCAAATGGCATTCAGCCTCATTTAGTAATGCCATTTACATAGTTCATCAGACACTTAAAACGAGAACCAATACAACTTATCAACTTTTCGGTCATTTGACTCTAGAGACGTTCTAAAAAGAAAAAACTTCAGCTTATAGTTTTTTTGGGCGCTTAAGAAGCGGTGTGTCTTTCTCTAAATAATTGTCCGTTTCAAATGAGACAGGTCCCGTCGATTTCATGAACTTCTTTTTTAACAAGTAAAAACGCAGACTTGAACTCACTTTGCCCTTCTTTATGGACGCAAGCGTGGCTTCGTCTAGATCTCCCTCTATCTCAGTTACCTCTAGTGATATAGGTAGCGGGTCAGCTACAGGGGCTGCAGCAGAGGCAGCTGCAGGGGAAGGAAGTATAGGAGTGCCTGAAGCAGGAGTACCTGAATCACATCGTGTGGTTTTTTTCATGGTATTAATTGTTGCGACAGCCGCTGCGGTATTTTCTGTCTGTGTCTTTTGAACTTTGCGATTGTCCGTGATGTCTTCATTCAATTGATGACACATATTCTCGTACCGCTCGATCTCATTTCTACTTTGAAAGCAAAAAGCGACGAAGTCCTCTATCTTTTTAATCGTAGATACCGACAACCATGTAAGATTGACAAACACACCATTGTTGTTAGATGAGTATTCACATTTTTCTCGCAGCATCAACAAAAAAAGCTCCTCCATTTCGTGTTCGCTAAGGTTATTTAAATGAGACACAAGTCTCTGTAGACGTTGGGTGTCTAGCGGTTTCGTACTTTTTACCATTTGCTTTACGATAAACGAATTATATCCTTAAATGACCTAGTAGTCTCCCCCTCCTCGGAATCCATCATCCCCATCATCTACATCACTTCCTATTCCGTCGTCGTATTCATCACCTCCATCATCCTCATCGTCCTCATACAAGGAGTCGATACCTTCTTCTTGATTGACTTCACCTAGCCCTGCTTTTAGGACATTTAGAACACTGGTGGCTCCCCCTGGCACAGGTTCTCTATCCTCGTCTTGCTCCTTCCCTCCTTCTTGCTCCTCCTCATCTTCAACCTCGAAACCGCCGTTCAATTCATCTTCAATATCACCTTCTTCTAAATCGTCTCCGCCATTAAAGACGGGTACGGGGTTGTTTGGCAAGTTGTTGGGAGATACAAGCCGACCGATAACAGAAATCTTCTTGTCCTTGGTCAAGAAGCGTTTTACTACGACTTCAATATAGATAGTATCACCAATCTCTTGCAGATCAACTTCCAGGTCAGACGCTATGCCGGCAGACTTCCTAGGCACAATTATATCTAGAACAGGCGTGATGGTTCCGTTCGCGGTTTCGTAGGTGCTCTCGGCAAGTAGACCAAATGTGTTTTTCGTTTTTACCACGGCTTGAATAACCATTCCTTGATGTGGATTGCAAGCTTCAGCGCTGCATATCAGTTCAAATCGAACATGACCATTGAAATGGGGCTTGAGCAGACAGCCTAGAGAGCGCTTGATGACTGAGATGCTAGCAGGCTTGATAAAGCCAAAGCGACTGCAGACGCCTTCGTAGGTGGAACGGATCTTTTGGTGCAAGCGCTCGGCAAACTGGTGGTCCAGTTCAGCCGGAGTCAACTGAATATGTGTTCGAAACCGAATGGGTACAAACATGTTTGCGGCTGACATAATTAGATATTATGTTTATACGATACTATGACTCTATACTAATTCCATAAATCAATTTTTAGGAAAGAGGAATGGCGGCAAGTATAGGCTGTTCTTCTTGTACAGTTCAAGAGCAAGCAAAGAGCACTTGTCTTCCTTCTTCAACGACTGTATATAAGTTGATACGTGTGTAATAGGATCTAGTTCTTTGAGTACTTTATCAATGGTTGGTATATTTTTAGATTTACAGACCATGCCTTTCTTCTGTCTGTTTTTATCTGTGCTGGCAAACTGTATATTACCAGGATCCACTACTTTGAACTCCATAGACCCCCCACCGGGTAAATCACTCCCCATCTTCTCTTCAAATAGTCCATAATGCACAGCCTTTTGCGGCACACCTTTCATCCTTTGTCTACCAAGTCGTACCAGCCCATCGATGGATTGACGTCCCTTCAACAGCTCTTCTTTTTCCTTCGCAGTCGCAAGGCGCATTCCCCCATCCGATGACATCAGCATCATGTCGTGATTTGATGAGAATATCTGGATGTAGCCAATGGGACTATCAGGCTTTGTTGTGCCTGTTCTTTTTGTAGTAAGATAGGACTGTGTTAGTTCCTTTGACAAGATAAGAACTCCTGTCTTTGTAAAAATATTCAACACTTGTCCTGGTGTGTCTTTACCGGCAAAAATTGTATTGATGATAGAGTCAAATAGGGATTTCGTCATGCACGAATACAGTTGGATCGTCGCCTTGGACACGTCTGTTTTGTCAAGTGACTGAATACATGGATCCATCAAAATATCAATTCCCTGACCATGTAAACTATCTTGTACATCGTCTCTTACCTCCAGAGGGATACTTACCCGAACCTCTTTTCGTTGTTTATTCAGCTCTACTTTTGGAATAAGTAGAAGAATGTCTTTGTGTTCTTTTACAATAAATACATTCGAGAACTCTTCATTATTAATAGTGCGATCAAGTGCTTCAAGGTATGCGGCTTGGAATAGAGGTTGTTTGTTGCTTAGTCCAATCAGTTCATGAACCAAGACTGTTCTCTTTCCATTTAAAAATTGCTGGGTCATGTATTTCCGTATACGCTGACTGAGGGTGGGTAGAAGTTTCTCATAATCTTCGTACCGGTGAAGTGGATGGAGTTGATTAGAAGTAGATGCGGCGACCGCGACGTTGACAGAACAATTGGGTCGCTTGCCTTCCTCATCCCCAAACTGGTGCTCGATGTACTTCCCCTGTGATGTTTGAAGCTTGACCTGGAAGTGGAACAAGTCTTTTGCGTAATAGTTCGCATTTCTTTGTAGGGAACAATCGATGGCGTTGTTCTGGAGCACCGTTTCTGCCATTGCAGTAATGTTGTATTTACTGGCGGCAATGTGATAGGCGTGTTGATCTGCTGTTTCCCGACTATTTTCACCCTTTGTCACCCCTGGATTAGTAGTGACGTGCAGGTACACAGAAACGTTTCGCTGTTCTAGTGGAAGGCTCTTGTGACTGCACGTTCTGATGGCGCGACCAACGACTTGTTCCACCTTGTTCATATGGTACCAGGGGTCCAAGATGTGTATCTCCCGGACGTTCTGGAAGCTCAAACCCTCGCCTGCCACGGGTGTTAAGAGTAGCGCCTTGATGAGTTTTCCATCCTTGTTTTGAGGGCTGTTGAACGTTCGGCGAACATCCTCCATTGACATTCCATTGACGGAAGAGTTGCCTGAAATAATAGCATAGTTCCATGTTATACCCTTTCGTTTTGGAGTGGCTGCATAGGATGTGTCGACTGTAGCGTTTTGGCAAAGGGCACGGAGATTGTGCCTCTTGTATCCGCGGTGCTCCATGGCAATGGCAAGAGGAACAACGCCGCTTCGGACATATTGCGAATAGACGATCACTGGTCCTGTTGAGTTTTCGAGGATGTCTAAGACGCGATGAATTTTGCACGCGTAGCCTGGGGCATGCTTTGGCGACAGTATTTGCATGCTGGCATTGATGTACTTTACTGGGTAGGTTGCGTTATCATCTAGTTGAACAAATGTACTATCGAACCCTTTCTCGCCTACCATGAATTTTTTATTGCCTAGTGCTTTGGAATTCGCCGCACCCCCACGCCTGACATCGGTGCTTATTGGATAAACTACGTTGTTCGCCTGTAAAGTACGTATCAATATCTCTTTGTTCTTGTTCGTCTGCTTTGCATCTGCTGCTTTTGGTGTAGTAAGGTATTCGTGTTGGAATTTGCCAAGCTCTGTAGGTAAAAGTTCTTCTGGAAGAAGTTTGGTCCATTGGCGGTCTTCGAGAGGGGTGGGTCGTCCATTGAAAGCTTTTGGTGGGGCATTGGTCATGATGCGGAAGCCATTCGTAGAGGCGGATACCCGTACAGCGATGGCAAAAGGGTTGGCGCCGCGTAAATAAGACACATATTGACCCGCCAATTTCTCAAGTTTTTCAAACGCCGTCTTGCTGATGCTCTTATCCTTATTGATGAAGGAGGGCAGACTGTCTTTATTAAGGATCGCACTGGGTCGCTTATCATTTAACGCCAATACATAGAGTAGCCACCAAATCTCATTTGCATCATTGTACATAGGGGTGGCTGTGAGAAGGAGAAGACGGTTGTTTTCTCCTTTTTTCACAAGCTCTATGAGAGCTTCGCCTGCTGCCGAGTCCGTATTGGAAGAGCCGTCGTTGCGGAGGTTGTGAGCTTCGTCAACAATGATCACTCTGTTTCTCAGCGGCGAAAGCGTGGGGTCCGCTGCCATGGCGATGAGACCGTCATAAGTGACAAACTCGTAGCGTTGTTTGATAATGGAGCGAACTTTTCGAGTAATGGTTGTGTGGTCTGAAGTCTTCTGGATCCCGTGAATCATGGATAAATAGGTATTGCCTGTACACTGTTGCATTAGCGTATCGTAGTCTAGAGACTGGGTAACGTGAAAGATTTGTTCTTCGTATTGGCGCTGTAGAGCTTTGGACAAGATGACGAGTACTTTTGGTTTGGCTAGCTTGCCAAGGTCTACATCTTCAAAATCATCTTTTAACAAGCTCTCTGCGACTGTAATAGAAGTACAGCTCTTACCCACACCGACCCCGTGGTATAACAGTAGGCTCCTATAAGGTGATCGCACGGACAAATAATGCTCCACGAAGTGCTGGTACATGGCTTTCTCAAAGATGTTTTGACCGCATGTCGTAGAAGCCTTTGCGTCAAAGTCCTCCTTGGTATCTATGGCTTGCATGGCTGGGATCTCAAATATGTTCATGTCGGGGCGATCCATCAACTTTTTGCTAAAATCATGCACAAAATCTGGATAAACCATATTTTCGTGTTATTTAGGCTTTTCTCTATTTTTAGTGTACTTTTTTAAAACATGCGGTTTTGTTGGTTTGTCGATTTATTGGTAGTTTTCTGACCTATAAGCTTCTTCGTACTTTTCCCATTCTGATCCGGTAATTTTTTGCCCCCTCTTCCCGCTATCGATCACCTTGAAGACACTATATCCGAGGAAGCCTTTAATGGTGTTGATCGCTAGGAACATATCACACATTTCATTATCCATTTCTCGACCCTTAGAAATGAACTCACCGTCCTCATACCGTTCAAAGTATATGTCATCGATGGATGCCTCCAAGTTGACCAAGTCGAGTTCCAGGTGAACAATCGCATAGATTTCGGATACTTCATTATCTCTCATCTGGAAGAACACGAGTGCTTCAGTATCGCTTTCTTGTAAAAATAGGTAGTGGTTATATGCAAAGAACTCTTTAGGGTTATCTGTCTGGCAGTCTCTCCGGAACGACGATTGTCCGGGACACTGAGTCATGTACTCGTGTAAGTTATCAGACGCATACTTCAACATGTTCATGCTGCTTAATGGTTGGTTTGTTTTAGTTTGATTGGTTGGTTGATTGTTCACTCTGGGTGCTTGAAGAGATAAGAAGAATAGAAGATAGTGTTTTTTAAGTACTTTCTTCTAGGTACTATATATAATAATGTTTTACCATCATTTTTTCGATAAATATGGGAAACTTAAAACAAATTTTATCGGGCTTCTTCCAATTATAGATAACGCATCAATCGATCTTGTACGATTTTATTACTTTCCGCTGTTACTTCTTTTTCAGACATATTGACTTGTCGCTTGAGCTCTTGTAGGAAGCTACTGAGGTTTTTAGTTAATTGTGCATCTGTTGGAATGCGGTTCCAAACAAGTTTCTTCTCAAATATCTGAGGCACTTTGCTCAGCTTGACCGACTTCAAATTGTCGTACTTAACGGTAGTTAGATATGCGACATATCTCGTAAATTGTTTGTAGAAATACTCGGATTCTTTTGCGCCAGTAGACAAACTCATTTTTAGTTCATTCTGAACAAGAGCACGGTCTTCTTGTGCCAAAGAAACGAACCACTTCGTAATGATTTGTTCTAGCTTATTTCGACGTACCACGTGTACTGGAATAGTGACGGGAGCGCATATTATTTCGAATGGAAGAATAATAGCTAGTCCAAAGCAGAGTCCGCAACCCATAACACAGGCACAACAGCACCCAGGGGTAATCGCGTGAGTCATCTGATTAGGTGTAGAATGTATATGAAGAATAGTCTATAAGTATACATAACATCATTTTTTCAACATAAGCTTCAGGCTTCAGCTCTTATCTGCCATTTTCTTTCCTTGAAATAATCGAAGTAACTTTAATTGCCTCTCATTTATCTTTATAACTCGTTGTTGTTGTTTTCCTTTCACCCGACCACCATGGGTTTTAGGGTCTTTTATGTGGGTTAGTATGCCTTTGCAGAAGTCTACCAATTCCGCTGCTTCAGAACTTGTGAATTTGTCCCTATTTATCGGATTTTCTTTCTTACCGTATGTTTCAACCATTGTCAAAATATGGGCTACGTCAAAGCAATGGATTACGCCATTGCTTTTTGATTTAATAGCAATTGTTCTGTAAGGGTTAAGAGGTTCATGTGATATGACGCAAGTGTAGTTACCATCGTCGTCTTTGTCATTGTTCTTACATGTGTTGTTAATACTGGTTGGCACGGAAAATAAAGGACGATGAACTATTACTCCAGCTGTCAATAACTTTTCACGTACATCATCATTCTGCACTTCATCGTAGTAATAAGGATAATGTGTCGCTTTGCGAGCAAGAAGAAGTTTGCAGCAATCTACGAAACCCCCGTTCATTGCGACTAGCATAGGAGTTCTGACCACTAGACTATCGTTGTTACTACCGTTTGGATTTGCTCCTTTGTCCAACAACCATTTTACAAGTCGCGTATGATTTTGTTCAACTGCTAGAATAAGAGGTGTATCTCCGTATTCATTATGACATTCTACATTTGCTCCTTTGTCCAACAACATTTTGACAACTGTATAGAAACCCCCGTTCATTGCGACTAGCATAGGAGTTCTGACCACTAGACTATGGTTGTTACTACCGTTTGGATTTGCTCCTTTGTCCAACAACCATTTTACAAGTCCCGTATGATTTTGTTCAACTGCTAGAATAAGAGGTGTATCTCCGTATTCATTATGACATTCTACATTTGCTCCTTTGTCCAACAACATTTTGACAACTGTATGATTATTCTGTTCAATTGCGTAAATCAGAGGTGTGTAATCGCTCTTATAATCGGCGTCTGGATCTGCTCCTTTGTCCAACAACAATTTGACAAGGTTTACATGATTCATTTCAGCTGCAATAGTGATAGGTGTTTCTCCGTAATTATTTTCACAATCAAGATCTGCTCCTTTGTCCAACAACAATTTGACAATGTTTTCATGATTCTTCTTCGTTGCAAGAATGAGAGGTGTATCTCCGTCTCTGTTTGTAGCTTTAATATCTTTACCCGCTTCCAACATATTCTTCACGGCATCAGTGTCATTCAATTTGATTGCTGTAAACAAAGGATTTCCACCAGAGTGTTTCCGGCACTTTTGTCCATACTGTTTTGTACCAGACGCTTTGTGCAATTCTTGAACAATTTCTTCCTTTTTCAAATTATTTGCCGAAACACCTAATTTTTTTGCGTATTGTCGTAACTCTACCACCTTGAGAGTTCTTAGAAAAGTCAACTGGTCGATTGAACTCATTCTAAAGAAACGTAATTTAAAATCATACTAAAATTTAGGGAAATAATGATAAATTTCAAATAAAACCAATCAATATATATTATTATGAATTATTTGGGTTTAAGTATTGGACGTATAATTCGATAATAGTTTATTTTATTTTAATCTTTCAGGTGTGAAAAAGATATGGATATACAGCAATTAACAATTTAAATTTCCGATTGGAATCGAACCGTAAAGAGGCTGTATAGCGGATAGACTGCAATGCTTTCGCATCACAGCCCTCCGCCTTCGGCTCGCCTTGTCAGTATAGTCTCAATGCCCTCACAGGCTTGCGGACTATACCAGAGTTGGACAACATCGTAATGTTCATCAGAAAACATGTGAAATCCTAAATGTTTGATTGGCTTCAGGGTTTCATTGTTTAGGTTCAGGGTTTCGGGTTTTCCTTCAGGGTTTTGGGTTTGGCTTCAGGGTTTCAGGGTTCAACTTCAGGGTTTCGGGTTTGCATTCAGGGTTTCGATGTTTGAGCTTCAGGGTTCAGGGTATGCCTTCAGGGTTTTGAAGCTTCAATATCCACCGTCGATGCTTTATGTTTACGCTTTTTGTTCGAGTTGTATGAATCCATGGCAAGATTCGGGATCAATGACATGGACTGCTGCATAGAGCATGATGATATACCGCAAGACTACAAACAACCATATCGACTCTACGATGGTGTGAGAAGGATTTGAAAGGCGATCCATTGCGTATACGAGTACCGGCAATATGTTTAGGGCGAATGACGACAGTTGTCCATTGATACGCCCTCCCACGTAAGTGAAGTAGGTGTTCCACCCAGCATACAAAGCAATGGTAATGGCTGCCATCAACTCGGATGTGTGATGCGTGTACAAGTAAGCTATTAATGCAATTACAACACAGCCAATCAAGGCATTTACCAACATGCCTTTCCAGAAACCGAATAGCACGGCCTCTGCCACATTCAAGGCCATTAACGGCAGTGCCCACGCTGGCTTCCACACCAGCAACGGTAGCGTTACCGCTATTGTTATCGCCTTCACCGCAACAAAAGCGATCGCGTCCTTGTCGGGGCGATTGGCTACATCCTCGAAAATCATCTTCATGATTGTTCTGTATACTTGAATGAAATATTAAATATACGCGGTGTATCGTGAGAAGGAACCCACATATTGTGAGTAGTAACGTTGTTATTCTCTTTCCTTTCTTAATGTGAACCATCACAACTGCAGCAGATAAACTTGATCGTCACTGCAGCTGCTGCTTGTGAGTATTGTGAGTAACGTTCATCACAACTGCAGCAGATAAACTTGATCGTAACTGCAGCTGCTGCTCGTGAGCATCGTGAGTAACGTTCATCGCGACTGCAGCAGATAAACTTGATCGTCACTGCAGCTGCTGCTTGTGAGTATTGTGGTAAACGTTCATCGCAACTGCAGCAGATAAACTGGTTGTCACTGCAGCTGCTGCTCGTGAGCATCGTGAGTGAAAAAGAAGTCTTTCCAAAGACTATAGTCTGTTTGAGAAGTCTTTTCGGAGCTCTCCGATCGAAATTGTGCTCATCGCCATTCCACGCGGGCGTTTGACTTGGGAAAAGGGTAAATCAATTGAGATCAAATGAAATGGCTTCAGGGTTTTGAATGTAAGGGATTCAGGGTTTCGACTTCCGTTTTCAGGGTTTATGGTTCAGGGTTTCATTTGCTTTGTTCAGGGTTCAGGGTTTTGAATGTAAGGGATTCAGGGTTTCGACTTCCGTTTTCAGGGTTTAGGGTTCAGGGTTTCATTTGCTTTGTTCAGGGTTCAGGGTTTTGAATGTAAGGGATTCAGGGTTCAGGGTTTCATTTGCTTTGTTCAGGGTTCAGGGTTCAGGGTTCAGGGTTTCAACTTCCATTGGTCAGGGTTTAGGGTTCAGGGTTTTTAATTTCGGCAAAGAAGACCGGTAGCTGCTGATCCATTAGCGAAGGCTTTATTTGATTGTTTCGCCCATGTACAGGTTAAGCAACTTATACTTTCAAATAAATC
>Ga0209230_10000098_pt1 | contig 31902 bp, 32 predicted proteins | sample LakOntMetagenome_FD_187467 | JGI IMG/M metagenome (GOLD analysis project Ga0209230, IMG submission 187467) | Freshwater and sediment microbial communities from Lake Ontario - Sta 18 epilimnion Metagenome (SPAdes) (version 2) | ecosystem: Environmental > Aquatic > Freshwater > Lentic | place... | reverse complement strand
AATGAAAATAAAGACAAATAAGACAAATAAGACAAATAAGACAAACAAGGGTAAAAGAAATAATGCACGCAAGACATATAAGAGGGGGCGGACATTGCGAAAATCTAATAAACTAAGAGGTGGACAGGAGAGGCTGTCTTATGATCCATCCCCATTTTGGGATACGATAATTCCACCTGCAGAGCGCGAACCTATTGTTAATCAATTGAACTACCTTATCAGTGGCAGTTCCGAAAAAAGGGCTCTACTTTGCGAAGAAGTTAATAATTTAATCCCTGCATTTCAGAACAGTCCATATGTTCCAATTGAACTCCCGGAACCAGTAGCTAAGGAAAATGGACGAACCCAGTACGTTATAGGCGGAATTTCTTATTTCGTAACAACCGACGATGATGCCGCCAGGCTAAAAGAAAGATTGCAGGGCAATGCTATCGCAATTTGGAACGAATGCCGCAATATGACGTGCGCAGCCCTTATGCTTTTTGGGATAATATCATCCAAGCTACAGAGTAGCGGCAATCAATTTATAATAGTAGCAAGAGGTGGGTTGGGCATCGCACTTGCAAGTTCTCAACTACCCGACGATAAGATGATGATGATTCCAGTAAGAGACTTGGATTTTAAAGTTATAAAGAACCCAACGACCGCTAAGAGTAAATATGACCCATGGGCTGCAGGAGCCCTTGCTCAAAACACATGTTCTATTGTTCAATGGTTTTTAAAACAAATCGTAAGCGACGGTTATGATATATTACTTGGTTCCCCCCAAACCGCCAACCCGGTGGGACATGATGCTATTGTTAAAATAAGTGTAAGACCCCCGTCTGGCGCGTTTTTCCCAATTTTGGATATTGCGTTTGGTTATGCACAGGATATGCAGTACTATAATGGACTGTCAGAGATTTCAGGGTTTGTGCCTATTGGAGGAGGCGCACAAATGCAGGTTAGCTTTATATTTCAGAATGTTCATCTTATGTTAACCGAAAAACTGTATTTTTATGCGCAATATTTATTTCTTAGAGATCAACTCGCAAATCCCGGGTATATAAACTCTTTTAAATCAATACGCAATAAACGAGATACAACGCCGTTTGGCACTATAGCATATGTTCGGCATTATGGGGCGATAACGTTCAACGGCGAACCAATAACCATTGAGCAATGCGATTGGTTTTTAGAAAAATTCCAACGATCAATAAATCTGCTAACTAACATAATTGTAGCAGCAGACGAAACCGCAATACACGGATTGGCCTCAAAACAAAACCAAGTTTTCTATTCTATGCCACCATTACCAAGTGAGTTACGAATCAGAGTTGTACAGAGTTTATACCCACCGGCAGCCTAAGGCGTATATAACTACATTATATAATGAATAAGCAGACATTATATAATTAAATACCCACACCGATTTAACGGCCCGTCCACACCTTTACCGCGCGCGCCGGTACTCTCCCTTGTTTTAAATCTTCCATGTAAGCGTCAAACGAGTACTCAAACCCCCTATAGTGTTTGAATATGCTCCCAAACAGCCCCTTGTTTATGCCCACGCGCGGATTTTCTCTACTAAATAAGCAGCCGAGTATTCTCTCCAAACAGCACCTATCGGGTCGCGTTTTAACTGTATCAACAAGGGATGATATCCCATATTTTTTCTCCAGGCCGACCAGAAACCGGTGATTTATATATGCCTGGCAACCAAAACATCCATACCACTTGGCACGCGGCACTTCTAACACAAGCGTTTTCATGTCCTTTATACACAACGCCTTGCAAACGTCATAGCTGTAGTTTAGGTTCCCAGCAATGCTTAGCGTGTTGCCCAGATTTTCTGCATCTTGCTCAAAAATCCACAACGGCATTACTTTTTCGCCCCGCAAGAATTCAAAATTAATTCTTTTGTGAATAAAAACACTATCGTGCAGTATTATCGCATTTTCAAAATACTTGTTTCTAATATAGTAATAGTATGGTAGCAGTTCTCCGCGGCCAGGAAACTCCGACTGTACGATTTCAATGTTTTTATAATTAAAATCCGCCTTTACAAACTCTTGCTTGCTATTGTCATCTATGATAACAATTTTTACGCGGGGGTATAAAGTCCTTATCAATTTAACAGAATGGTTCCAATATCTGTTTGTACTTTCAGAATTTACGTGCCTTGTAATTATAAATCCAAATAAGTTCATAATATATGCAAATATTTTTGTATTATGAACTGTCACCAAAATTTTAATTATTCATTCGTGCTACATATAGGACGGAATACTATCAATATCTATCACATCCGATGGGATCTCTCCCTTAAACTCAGAAAACGCGTTAAACTCCGGGCGTTCTAATTGCGCCTGGGGGGTATGATTGTGCACACATCTTGCAATCATTTTATATAATTTGAACTCGGGGTAACGATCGGTCCCATCATTTTTATATAACATATTTATGCCCTTATCGTCTAAACACCACTCCAGAATCAGACGTTTAATTGGATCCTTACATTTTTTAATAAGCCGGATATCATCAACGTCGTCAATAACATAATCAAATATGGAGCATGCCAGGCGGCATAAATCAAAGCTAAAGTTGGGCTCCAATCTCGGTTTCTTCTCGTTTAGATATGGCTCGGTGTTATATTGCGTTGCAGCATCGCCGCCTGTTTGAAAACTATCACTGCAAAAAAGCTTTCCGTCGTACTTATAAATACTTCTTCCGAAATCAATAATCTTAAATATGCGGCCAAATGTGGGCACCTTGTAGTGTTTCTTCTTGTAGCAATAGTAAATAAACTTTTTGTCGGTATGATTGTACATCACGTTATTAGAGTGCAGGTCATTGTGTGTTAGCCCGAATGCCTTTTGATATGTTATTAGCATCATGACTATTTGCATAAGGGCCGAATACCATTCCTGTGTTGTCAGCTCATTATTCAGAATTAAATTGTCAAACGTATCTTCGCAGTTTTCCATGCATATGATTTGAACAGGGAATTTCTCAATCCTTGCACATATTTGTTCTTCCTCGTATGAACCGCTTCCAGAGTCGGATGCGTCATCCTCCCATTCGCTGTCCTCCTCACTCCTATTATCTGGCGCATTTTCGTCTGTACCAGTTTCATCATGCACAGCATCATCTCCGCGGTCCTCGTTTTCTGTATGCGACGATCTTGACGAGCACGTTGAGTTGGATTTTAATGTTAGCTGTTTGGCATCGGCGTTCCCCTGCGGACCGGCATTTGTTAAGTCAACCAAGTCGCACAACTCAACGGACAGGTCCTTCAGATCATTCAGGTTCATTGTATTTTCTTCAAAAACGCCATCAAATATTTTATTATCAAACGATGCGATGGACATTTGTGACCGTGCGCTTGTATTGTGTTCTATGGTAATTGGTTTTAGTTTTTGAGTTTCATTTTGAAACAGGTGATCATAGTCGTCAATTTTAAAGAGCTTATTTTTATTTTTGTTGAAGAATTCTGAGTTGTTTAAATATTCAATATCGTCAAAAACATTGATTGTAAAATTGTTCTTTATACCTAAAAACGAGCCGTAATAGTCCACGCCATGCGGGAAGTTATGCGCATGCATTAAATTACTTGTTAAAAACACAAACAACCCATCAACATATGCCGCGTTGTTTGGGTCAAGAAACTTTGTGTTACAGTCCGAAGACGATGATGTTAGCTGCGGCAATGCAAACAGTTTGTCGTCGGCAACATCGTACTTGCCAATTAAATACTTGTATGGATCTAATAGGGGCGCCATTTTCACAAATACATCCTTGTCCTTGGCCTTGCCTGTTGTCGCGTTCTTTAGTTTGCATTTAAATATATGATGGTCGTCGCTATCTGGTCTGGCTACAGACGAAATATGCCACTTGTGATTAAGGTTAATATTGTTAAAGTTGGTATCATTTAAGGAGAAGAATCGCTGGTAAACTGGGATGTAATTCTGCGCGGCAGAGAGAAATAACGAGTCAGAAGACTCTAAACCTTTAAAGAGTTCAGCGTTTTTTCGTTTTTGATAGTTGACCAACATACTTTAGCTATTTAATATATAAATTATATGTATTTTTAACTTATTATAACCCTTAATAACAATCTTATTACAGTCTCTAATTACAATAGCAAATATTCCGTTATTTACACCGCCAATTATTCTAAATTGGCTTATATTGTCTAAATTTGATTCAATAGATTATGAGGTCCGCCCTTAACATTCGTTTAAAAGATTAAATTTTAATTTCTAAATTATTTAAAATGACATTAGAATTGAAGAAGTTTGATATGAAAAGTATTAGCTTCAAACCAAATGAAAATAAGGGGCCTGTTGTAGTTTTGATTGGCAAGAGAGATACAGGCAAATCATTTTTGGTAAGAGATTTGCTTTATTATCAACAGGAAATCCCGATAGGAACCGTTATTTCCGGAACAGAAGAGGGTAACGGATTCTACGCTAAGATGGTTCCAAAATTATTCGTCCATAATGAATATAATACCGCTATTATTGAAAATATATTGAAAAGACAGCGGACAGTCCTTAAACAAATTAAGAAGGAAATGGAAACATATAAACGCAGCACGATTGACCCGCGCGCGTTTGTCATTTTAGATGACTGCTTATATGATGCAACCTGGACCCGAGACAAGATGATGCGTCTGCTGTTTATGAATGGCCGTCATTGGAAGGTAATGTTAGTGATTACTATGCAGTACCCGTTGGGTATTCCACCAACTCTCCGTACAAATATTGATTATGTTTTCATTCTTAGAGAGAATTATATTGCCAATAGGAGGCGTATATATGAAAATTATGCGGGTATGTTTCCGACGTTTGAGAGCTTTTGCCAGGTAATGGACCAATGCACCGAAAACTACGAGTGCCTTGTAATTAATAACAATTCCAAATCAAACAAATTGCACGACCAGGTTTTTTGGTACAAGGCCGATAATCATGGCGACTTTAGGTTGGGATCAAAGGAATTCTGGGAACTGTCTAAGGGTCTCAAGGATGAAGAGGAGGAGGAGCAATACGACCCAAGTGCAGTGAAAAAGCGCGGGGGCGGCCCCAAGATTAGTGTTAAGAAGTCAACTAAATGGTAAAATAATATTATGCAATTGATTATATTATTTTATTTATTGGTATGTATTGTTGATTATACGTTATAAGAGGTGAATGTGTTTGAATTATCACTATACCCATCACGTTGTTTTCCACATCGGGTAGTGAACGCGTACCAATTAGAAGTCGGTTGAACCCGTTTCCAGATTGCATCATTCGCATAAAGCCAATGTTGGTTTGTGGCCCTTAAGGGTGGAATCCCCTCCGCATAGAGACCTATTAGGGTGTCATAAAAGGAATTGTGTACAATGTATCCGGATGCTGTTTGAGCCTCTAAAATTTTCTGGATAAAGGGATACAAGGTTGGTTCGGATCGTTGAATATTATAAGAAATCATCAAAACGGTATATGGAATATTAGCCTGAAAGAATTGAGCAAGTTCATGCTCAAATGCTTCTGGTTCAATAACAAAGTAGAAGTCGTCTTCTAAAATGAGCACTTGTTCGTAATTGCGCGCCTTAGCCAATTTTAAAACCTCCAAGTGAGACATTGCACAACCTACATTTCCTTGAGGGGGGGTATGGATCGCTGCAAATCTTTCGGATTTGTCGTATAGGTTGAAACGTTGGAGCTCCCCTACAATTTGCGTTCGTCTGTCATCCCTTTTATCGAGGTTGATATAGAATACGCGCGAGAGATTATGAGACATATTAATATATTAAATTGTGGTTACCTTTAAATTAATATATAGGTACATTCATATTTATTTATCATGGCAAGCAAATCAATCATGATGTGTGGTTGGACGACTATTTGAAATAATATAACGTTTGCGCGCGATATATTATTTAAATTATTTGTAGCTTTATTTAGAGATTTATTTATTCCTTTTTGCCGGCAAACGGACCGCTTACTAACTGACTTGCGCCATTGTCCGTTTTGCCTGCTACGATATTATCACCTTCAAACAATTCCATGCAAATGTCGGCGGTAGAGATGTTCTCGTTCTCCTTAAGCGCGAACTCTTGTGTATTTGCATTGCTAACACCCACCAAGTTGCCCTGTTCATCAATGGTTTGAGTCAATGTATTTCCAGACTTCTCCGCGGACTTGATATTCTCCTCAATCGCCTTCTGTTTTGATTCCTTGACGCGCTGCTCAAATGCGGTCTTGGCGTTTGACTCATTCTTGTTCTTTTCGCTCATTAGCTTGTTGAGTTCCTCCTCCATATATTCTACACGCCCAGTCTTATATGCCTCTGGTTCCCACGGCATCCACATTCCAATAGGTCCAACATAAACATCATGATTGGGGTCAATTTCTCGCAACATCTTGCATCTCAACTCCGCCTCCTCTTGAGTTGGGTAGGAACCGCGAATCTTCAACCCTCGCGTGTTGGTTTGGAAGCTGTGCGCAATATCAAATTGCTTCTGCAACTCGTCCTCATTATTGTCAATAAAGGTCTTGTATTCGTCCTCAATCCCAACCTTGGCCAGAGTCTCCTTCTCCTCCTTAACGTAGTCCTTGAAATCATTTGAAATGTCGTCAAACGAAAGGTTGTATTTATAAGAAACAAAGTTAAGGAACTGAAGGAACTTCTCCATTGACTTGTTAAATTCCCATTTCTTTAGGAACTCTTCAAAAAAGAAGACGGCCTTCTCCTTCAAAACTTTTTCGGGTGAACAAAATGAAACACATACAAACTTCTGCCCTGCAATCGGCTTGTCCTCCTCCAGTAAATCAACATACTTCGGGTTTGGTTTTCCATTAACCTGCTTTCTTTCAAACCCAGCCTTGTCAGAATTCTTTCCTTTAGAACGATCCATTTAGTTAATTATCTTATTTGATTTTAAGTTTTTTATCGCAATATATATATTTTTTTCTTTTTATTTATTATAATGAACAGTTTGATTAACGTCGCCGAACTTGTTAAGAGAGTCATTAAGTATCTTGTTGAGGGTTTGATGGTTGCGATTGCCGCATATGCCATCCCTAAACGTTCCTTAAATATTGAGGAGGTTATTTTGATTGCCCTCACTGCTGCCGCCACATTCAGCATCCTTGATACATATATCCCCAGCATGGGTGCCACCGCCCGCTCTGGCGCTGGTTTTGGTATTGGTGCTAACTTGGTCAAGTTCCCCGGAGGATTCTAAGTTGACTTAATATGACATTCTCATAATCACATAAGCATAATATATTTAATCTAAGTGTAATATATTATGGCAAGACAGATGCACACTCGTACGAGACACGCAAAAAAAAGTGCGAGAGCACGACGCGGAAGAAGTCTTAGTAGACGGCGGACAATGAAGCGGCAAAGTAGCCGTAAACAGCGTGGAGGAAGATGTTTTGGTAATGGGGTCGGCGCAAATACAGGCGATCCAAACTTTTCAATTTATAACACTCGTGCGCTACAATTGTTCCCCTATAAGCCGGCGAATTAAACTTTATATAAGAGATCTTATATTGTATGTATAAACTCCCAGTCCAATTCTTCGCAGATCTTTTTCCAAATAACGTCCTGTTCTATTCTTTTTTCCTTGTCTTTTAACATTGGAAAAAAGGCTAAATATGTTTCTTCTCCCAATAGTTCACAGAGTTTATATGCGGTATAATAATAATTCAGGAAATTAACCCGATCATCAGGGCAAAACTTGGAATAGGGGGCCTGTAAATCGGTAAACAGATTGCACAATGTTTCCTCTAATTCTTGAGACATGATGGGTGGTTTAATTCCCAATTTATCTTTAATAAATGGTATATGCTCATAGTATTTGTTATATCCCAGTTTTTTAAGAACCTCTTTGGTTTTCCCATTTGTAATTTGCGATATCTCTATTCTCTCTTTTTTAATTTGGAGCTTTATATTTTCAATCACATCCGGCGGAATTTGCGTGGTCTCCTTTCCCTGGAACTGCGCCAATATCTCCTTGAAATGGTTAATGCGCTTGTATGCGTAAAAGCAGACCTCCTTGGGTGGTTCCTTGTAAGACGGCTTTTCATTTTCAATCAAATAAGGAATGCTTCTGGAGCAATTATTGCACACTAAAATACCCTCGTCTTCCAGTGGTATTAGTTCGCCCTTGTGGCATACTTTGCATACGTCCGTTTGGCATACAAACGTGTTTACATCAAGAAAACTATCATCAATATTACTTAAATATTTTTGAACAATATTGCTGGTTTCCTTCTGTGACGAACTGTCTGCATCAGGGTCTTGTTTAATTTTGAAAAAGGTATTTACCAGTTTAGACTTATTTGTTGCGGACTGATATTTACTTCCAACAGAAATATCCTTTTTGTTTTCAAAATACTCAAAAATAAACTTGGAATTGTCCAAAAAGTATTCCTTTTTCTTGGCATTGATCTCTCTTATTCGGGTTGTTATTTCCGCAACCTTGTCCTCCAACTCTATTCGGCCTTCCAGAGTAAGCTCGTCGTATTCATTTAATAGCTGGGTTTTTAGTTCGCGGCGCTCAGTCTTCAGTTCAGGTATAACATCAGTCTCATCATTTGTAAACTCTGTCAAAAACTCCTTATGCTTTGTGTCAAGAGTAACTGCCGTTTTCTTATTAAACTTAATTTTTTTAATAGACTTTGGCTTAAAATTCGGCATTCCCCTCTTAAGTATTTTAAATAAAACCTGTTTAATTGATAATAGAGAGAATATATTTATTATTTATCTCTCTATTATTTCCTATTCCCTGTTTCCCAAAGTGGGAACCAACTAACATGTGCATGCAAAAAGACTTAAAATTAAATGAACAATTATATTATACAATTATATGTACTTTCTTGTTGACACTGTCCGTAAAATACTATTTGGATGGTCTGCTAAATGTGGGTGCAGTCATATTAAACGAATTTTCTATTTTCTAAAAAATAAAAAGGAAAATGCCGTTATTCATGGCGATAAAGACTATAGTAAGCTACCGCGCGACATTGAAAAGTATACGACAATAATAATTAGCAGAAGCCCATATGAGAGAATCGTATCTGGATTTTTGGATAAATACAAGCCAAGCGGAGGGTTTAGACACCTATGGAAACACGACACTATTACATTTGCCAAATTTGTAGAAGAATTGGTTAAGGGTGACTGGAATATGGTTGAAAAACACCATTTTACACCCCAAACAACTGAACAGTTCAATAAAAATATTATGTTGTCTAAGTGCATTAAATGCTATGATATTAAGGATATTGATTACAAGTACATAGAAGAGTTATATAATGTAAAAATACCAGAAACAATATTAAACAAAAGAGAAGGGCACGAAAGAAAAAATTATAGCGAATCTATTGACCACCTGGTATGTGATTTAGAGATGACGCAGTATTACAATTTCAACGTGAATAGTAAGTACTTTTATAATGAAGAATTAAAAAACAAGGTATATAACTTTTATAAAAACGACTTTATCTTTTTTAGTGAATTGGGATTGGAGTACACCACGCATGAGTTTTAACAATATGTGTTGTATTGAATTGACACTCACAGCAAAAGAAAGAGTTAAAAATCACGTAATGTTTTCTATAATTTAAGTAAATGGATCTGAAAGTTTCCTTGGAGTCCTTAAAAGATTTAGAAAATGACAATGTAAAGGTTGACGTTATAACGTTTCAAAAAATGATCCTTGTGTTTAATTCTATAGAGCAGGGATGGTCTGTAAAGAAACGAAACGGATCTTATGTGTTTACAAAGAGTCATGAAAATAAAAAGGAAGTACTTGAGGATACATATTTGATGAAATTTATGAAGACCAATTTAGATCTGAATAAAATTATTTCTTAGGCAATTATTATTTTTGCAAAATTTAAATTAAATCAAATTAAATTAATTACATTTTAATTAAATTAATTTCCAAAAAATTTTTTTCTTTAGCAACTATATAAAATGGGAGGTGGATTAATGCAACTCGTCGCCTATGGCGCCCAAGACGTTTACCTTACTGGTAATCCTCAGATCACTTTCTGGAAAGTTACTTATCGCAGATACACTAACTTTGCCATCGAGTCTATTGAACAGACTTTCAATGGCCAGGCCGATTTCGGTCGTCGCGTGCAATGCGTGATCTCCCGTAACGGAGACCTTGCATACCGCACCTACCTTCAGGTGACTCTTCCCGAGATTAACCAACTTATGGGTCTCGGAAACTACAGCACCTCCGGTAACCAGGGTGTGTATGCCCGTTGGTTAGATTTCCCCGGTGAACAGCTCATCGCCCAAGTTGAGGTTGAGATTGGTGGCCAACGCATTGACCGCCAATACGGTGACTGGATGCACATCTGGAACCAGCTCACAATGACTTCTGAGCAACAACGCGGATACTTCAAGATGATTGGTAACACCACCCAACTTACCTTCATCACTGATCCCTCTTTCTCTGAGGTTGAGTCCCCTTGCGACTCCTTGGCCCCCCGCCAGGTGTGTGCCCCCCGTAACGCCCTTCCTGAGACCACCTTGTACGTGCCTCTTCAGTTCTGGTTTTGCACCAACCCCGGCCTTGCCCTCCCCTTGATTGCCCTTCAATACCACGAGGTCAAGATCAACCTTGATATCCGCCCCATTGACGAGTGCTTGTGGGCCGTTACCACCTTGAACTGCAGCTCCGGCCCTGCCTTCAACTCTGCCAACCAATACTCCGTTGGCCGCCCCGTCCCCGCCACCATTGCCTACAACCAGTCTTTGGTCGCTGCCTCCCTCTACGTTGACTATGTGTTCTTGGACACTGATGAACGCCGCAGAATGGCCCAGAACCCCCACGAGTACTTGATTACTCAGCTCCAGTTCACCGGCGACGAGTCTGTTGGTTCTTCCTCCAACAAGATCAAGCTCAACTTCAACCACCCCGTGAAGGAGCTTATCTGGGTTGTCCAGCCCGATCAGAACGTTGACTACTGCTCGTCTTTGACTTGCGATGCCCTCTTGTTCAAGGTCCTTGGTGCCCAACCCTTCAACTACACTGATGCCATTGACGCCCTCCCCAACGCCGTCCATGCCTTCGGTGGCCCCGCCTCCATCGCGGCCGACTCCCGTGCATTCATTGATGCCAACGGTATCTTCCAGGATGCAGGTGCTCTTGACTACATCCCTGCCTCTGGTTTCACCGGATACTGGCACGGTCCCTCCAACCCCTACAACGAGGTCAACCTCGGTGGTATTGCGGTTCCTACCCCCGTCGGTGCCCCCGCTGACTACGTTGCCCAGGTCGGTTCCCACCTTGATAACTCAGGTGTGTCTGATGCCGGCACCTTCGTGCTCACTGAGACATCTTTGGACATGCACTGCTGGGGCCAGAACCCCGTTGTCACCGCTAAGCTCCAACTTAACGGCCAGGACCGCTTCTCTGAGCGTGAGGGAACTTACTTCTCCTTGGTCCAACCTTACCAGGCGCACACCCGTAACCCTGATGAAGGTATTAACGTGTACTCCTTTGCCCTTCGCCCTGAGGAACACCAACCCAGCGGAACATGCAACTTCTCCCGCATTGATAACGCCACCCTTCAGCTTGTGCTCTCCAACGCCACCGTTGAGGGTACCAAGACTGCCAAGGTGCGTGTGTATGCCACCAACTACAACGTCCTCCGTATCATGAGCGGCATGGGTGGTTTAGCGTATTCCAATTGAGCGGGTTGGGTTGTCTTCTCAAATTTATATATATATATTTGTATTCAAACTATTTAAATAAATCCATATTATATAACTTATAATATGAATAAAATTGATTCGTATCAAAATGGTCCATTCTTAATTACATCTAATATTATGAAACCGGTATATTCCACAAACAAAGAATTATTATGTGGCGTTATTGAATATAATAATAAGATATACCTTGTTGATTTAAGTGATAAGGATAAAATTATAAATTTTAATAAAAGCTTTGTATTTGCAAATAGTGATGACAATTATCCATCTTATTCTTATAACTATAAAAGATTCAATTATTTAGATTTTATATTCTCATTTAACAAAGAATCTGTGCATTATGTTTTCAAAAATGGTAACCCAATGGATCTTAGAAGATGCAATGTAGAAATATATCATTGGTATCATAAAAATATTGTTGATAAATGTGAGCAAATTGAATACATTAATGGTCATTATTTGAGTATGGGACAAGACGCAAATATTATGAAAAATCCTATTTGGAAAGTAAAAGAAAATGATAATGCGTATTTATTAATGTATTGCGAAAAGGACACACTTTGCAAATTGTGTATTGAAAGCTATCAAAAGGTATTAGACTATGAAATAAATCAAAATAATGGAAAAAAGGTTACTTGGTATAAACATCAAAATGGATACATTTGTAGTTCAATTGGATTATTTATACATCAAATAATTACTGGTTGCCATGGAAATGGAAAGGGAACAAAGAATATTAGTGTTGACCACATAGATCAAGACCCATTAAACAATACGATAGCAAATTTAAGAATTGCTACGCGGAAAGAACAAGAACAAAACTCAAAGGGCGTCAAAGATGGGACTAAAAGAGAAAGAAAACACAGCGCGCAAGGGCTACCAGAAGGTATTACACAGGAAATGATGAAAAAATATGTTGTTTACTACACTGAATGGTTAGATAAAGAACATACAAAAAGGAGAGAATTCTTTAAGGTTGAGAAACATCCAAAACTGGATAAGCACTGGATGTCGTCAAAATCAAACAAAATTTCTATTCAAGAAAAATTAAAGCAAGCTAATAAAATTGTAATAGACTTAGAAAATGATATTTACCCAGAAAAAGAATGTCATCAATTACCAAAATATGTGTCTTTAATACATGCAAGAGGAAAACCTCATTTATTATTTGAAAAAAATTATAATGAAAAAAGGATGAATTTGAAAATGGTTTTACCCGAAGATTATGATATACATGAACAAATAATGGTGTTAAAAACGAGGGTTTGTGAAAAATATAATATGGAGAATCTTTTATAGGAAACGGGTTTATATTATATTATAATAAAAAATTGAAATGCTAATGCTTACATTATCCAATGCAAATCAAATCAAATCACCTTATACAATTTAGAAAATGAACCGTTCCGACGAGACTTACACGTTTAAATTCAAGCTTGTTTATACGACAAACACTAAAAATTATACCTTCAAATCGGATATATCCATAAGAGAGTTTATTTGCGAGATTTTACAACGAGCTCCAGCCGATTTCAATTTGAATTGCAACGAGGGCATTGCGATTGCAGAAATGGGACAATTTGATAATATTTATGGCCATGATGCCGAACTTGCTCCAGCACTGGAGGAATCGGACTGGACACTCAGAGAGTTTTATAGAAACAGACATAAATCCACATCATTTTACATTAGAAAAAATCGTTTATCGTAATATTATTTTAGACACGTTAAAAATTGAAAAAATTAGATTACATAATGCACAATTGCACATATTTGTACATTTATTTTTTACTCCTCCCTACTATACGGCGCAAACTCGTCATCTTCATCCGAGTCCTGGTTAACGTTCTCATCGTCTTCCACATCATCCTCAATTTCTACATATTTGTTGTCACGCCAAATAACTTTGTGCGTATTAAACAACCGATTCATATTTATAATTTCCGGCTTCTCGGTTTCCGCAGTAAACAACTTCATAATCTGTTCGTCGTCGCGAAACCGCACTGTATAAGTTTGCTGTATATTGTTTCTCCCAATTCGCCCCATCGCCTGAATAATCTTCTCCTGTGTAAGATTCAGGTCCTTGCTCAAAAACCCGTGACAGAACTGATAATTGGTGCCATAAATATAGTCGCTTGATGCAATAATCATATACAGCTTTTGCTCATCCGCGAGCCGTTTCATAATCTCTGTATACGTAATATTGTCGTGATTAATAAACACACCAATCCCCATTAACAAGAGAATTTTCCACGCATTGTCTACACCATTGAGCGCCATGATATCGCACACAGTCTGTTCGTCAATATTACTCGTAAATGCTCCAGCAGAGTCAATCCCGGCCGCCCATTTGTCCAGATGCATTTTTCTATTAGGAATAAAGGTGTCATTTAAACTTGCAGATCTAATCATTGACCTATAGGCATTAATCTGCTCAGTCAACTTTGAGAGGACACCCTTATTTTCATACTCGGCCGGAATGTCCTTGCTAAGCTTCTTGGGGTCCTTGTTTGATTTACTTCTACCAGTTACTTTGTGTCCACCACCAAACCCGGAAACCTCATTCTTCACGCGCTTATCGGCATTTTCTTTGATAGTTTCTACTTCAGATTCTAATGCATGTAGTTTTTCATTGATAACGTTATTGTAGTCAATCTTCTTCATGATATCATCTAAAACGAGAGCAGGAATATTTGCCTGTTGCACGCAAAACTTGGCAATTTTCTCAACGTCATTAGAGATGAAGATGGTGGGGCCATCTGTTAAGCTATACGCGTCCTTTGTGGTAACATATACACCCGAAGTACCCACTGCCTGGGGTGCTGTAACCGGCTTGGCACGCGGTATTTGTTCGCTCGCTAACCGCGTAATTGGCTCCCCTCCTCGAGCCCCAATTGCAGAACCCGGAGTTGGTCCAAAACTGTGCGCCTTTGCAATCTTGTTCCCCTTTGCATCTATGCCGGTATTTTCCAAAATACGCGGACACCTGGTCTCCTTGAAATGGGTATATATTTGTGGCCACTTATCAGGCGTAATATTCTGCAGAAGAGTAATGTAGTACATCTTCACGTTTTTCATGTTTATATCATCCAGCGTCTCAAAATGTCGCTCTAACCGAGTCTTTGAGTTACCAAACCCATTGGCGTTAACATATGTAATAAATTCTACCACCCCCTTCAAATCAAAGTAGCGGAGGAGCGTCATGTATTCGCCGCAATGTTGCGCCACCTTCATAATTTTGTCGTAGTCCTCGTGCAAATAATGCGGCAGCATAACAAGGCCATCTTTGTTGATTATAGGAATAGATTTTTTGCAGTCATGACTAACAATGTTGCAGATCTCAGCCCCGCGAAATTTACTCAGGAAATCAGGCAATGTTTCAGTCAGGTCGCCTTGTTTTGGCAAAGTTGCAGACGATAATACTACGTTAGGAATGCAATTTTTCTTCCAGTTTTTCCGAATGGTCGCATGAAACTCGTGCTCTTCATAGTCAAGTGTAATAGTGGGTTCATCCCAATACATGATAATATCGGTGGCTTTGAAGAACGCAAGCATATAATACATGGCAGGCAGGTAAGATTTAATGTCGCAAATCATGATCTCTACCTCACTGCCAACGCTATTGTCAACCTTTCCGATACCACCAGTGCGTCTGTTTATCGTGTACTCCTTTGCGGCAAAATAGTGCAACCGAATATCATCCGCACTGGCACATCCAAATGCGAATGCAACCTTTTTATTGACGGAAATGGCCGCTCGCGCCAGCGCTAATCCCACGTGTCTTGCTGCGCAAACAAATATAATCCTCTTCTGCTCAGATAGCGCAATTGGCGTGAGAGTTTTGCCTGTCCCGGTTGGCGCCATATACAAAACCAACTTGGGGCTCGGGTTCTTGCACACTGTAAATATTTCCTTCTGGTGTTCATACAACAACAAATCGTTGTATTTTAATAGACTCTCATTCTTCTCAATAAATTCCACACCATTTTCAATGAGGGTCAACAGAGAGGTGTCGCGTTCTAATACGATTAACACGCGATTCGCAAGCTCATTAATATGGCGATTCACGCGGGCAATACTGTTTCTCATCAATTTGTACAGCGTGAAATAGTGAAAGTGGAACAATTTTATCTTGTTTTCCTTTTTGTTGAAAATGATATTTTCTATATGACTTAACAGCACATATTCGTATAAGTCATTCTGTTTCAATGAATTTTCGTCATACCTTTCTAACCGAATCCTTTGCCCCGAATTTAATTTAACGTCTGTGTCGCTTTTCATTGGCTTGTATTCCTTGAATATCTTCTTCAACTCGACCTCAATTTTGTCACCACGCTCGCGCAAATAATTATTATATAGATAGTCCTCCATCTTTTCTGAATATTCTAGCTTTAAGAACGTAAAGATAGAATTCTTATTGTTTACCCTAATATTTACATTATGATAACCACCAACGATTAGTTTTAAAATTTCTATTTCTTGCGGTGCAACTGGAACCTCAATTGATTCCCATTCTGACTTGTTGAGTTTGCGTTGTTTCAAATCCATTTGTGATGCGATTACTGTAATTTATGCAGATAGCTTTAAGTTTATTTTAATTTCAATTTTTTTTAAAATTGAGTTGAAAGAATATAAATAAAATGGGAGTATTATGTATAATTGCCGGGATGTCTAACAACGCATACACGATTGTTTCTATTGAAGGGAATATTGGCTCGGGGAAGTCAACGCTGTTGGCAAAGTTGCGCGAGACATATGCTAACGATGCAAATATTGTATTCTTGAAGGAACCGGTCGACGAATGGGAGAAAATTACAGACGAAAACGGCGTGACAATTTTAGAAAAGTTTTATGCGGACCAGGAGAAATATTCGTTTGCCTTTCAAATGATGGCATATGTTTCCAGGCTAAAGGTTTTGCGAGATGCGCTTAAAAATATTAGTGACTCGCAACAGGCCCAAAAGAGAACCATTTTGATAACAGAAAGAAGCTTGTATACGGACAAGTTGGTATTTGCAAAGATGCTTTATGATAGCGGCAAAATTGAACATGTAAATTACCAGATATATTTGAACTGGTTTGATACGTTTTCCGGCGAATTTCCGGTTCACAAGGTAATTTATGTAAAGACCGCGCCTGAAAATTGCTATGCGCGAATTGGCAAGCGATCCAGAGATGGCGAGGGGAATATTCCGTTGGATTACTTGGACAAGTGCTCGCAATACCACGATAAAATGTTGGACCTATCCGCAAAGGAATGCGTTTGCGGCAATCAAATAATATTGGACGGCAACATTGATATTTACGAGAATAAAGCACAACTGGACGACTGGGTTTACGATATAAGCGCGTTTATTGGTGCGCAAGGTGTACCTGATCTGTAAACAATTAATTGCAAAACAAATATAATAAAAAACAAAAACAAACAAACCCAAAAATAAAAACACAACCAACAACTGGTTATGTTTTTTATTCGTATAATATATTGTAAAAATATATAATAAATAGTAAACGCTATATTTATTATATGTCATCCGTAATCAAAGATCAACCGGTACTCCTGTGTCCGCATTGCAATGAATTTATTATAATTTCACAATTAAATTGTGGCATATTTCGCCACGGTGTCTTCAAAAATAGCGGCAAACAAGTGCATCCCCACGCTTCAAAGGAGGAGTGCGATGAGTACGCAAATCAGGGCTTAATATACGGCTGCGGTAAACCATTTCGCATCACACTAATTAATAATAATTATGAGATAGAATGCTGTGATTACGTTTAGCATTCCACCTTTTTACATTTATAATACGTATTTACCCCAAGACATACCTCTTCCATGCCAATACTCTTTTCTATTTAACTCAATAATCTTGTTTTGTTCTAAATGTTCCGTCCAAGTTCTTGTAGGGCCAATAGTATGTACTGCTTCCCAACTTTTTGTAAATATGGTATCATCAACAGCAACAATGGTATCTTTATGTGCTAAATGAAAACAATTTTCCATATCTGCCTTTGCTATTTCATAATCGTGGCCACCGTCAATAAATATAATATCAAATTTATTATCTTTGTTATTTTGTAAATAAACGGGAATAGTTGTTCTGCTATCACCGAGAATTAAATTATGTCTATTAGGGTAAGTAGCATCTATATACTCTTTTGCGGTTGTAACATAATCGTGCCCTCCTAAATCAAATGATGTTAACGTTAATTCTTTATTATTTTGTAAAAATACTTCAGCAGAATGTCCTGCGTTAAATCCGATTTCCATTACATTTATATTTGGTTTATTTGTCAAAAATATTAAATCCTCTACTTGTTGCGGAACTTGTTGACTATATCCTTCAAAAGAATGAAAACCTCTACTATTCAAGAAAGATGTAATTGACATTTTATAATACTTTAAAATATTATTAGCGGTATATCTAAACGTAAAAAGCGATAATTGTAAAAGGGTGCAAAAACAGTATTAGCGCGTGTATATATCCAGCACAACCGGGAAATGATCAGAATCATATGTCCCGCAATATTCTTTGTATTCATGATAAATAAAAGTATCGCCAATATTTTTCCTTATCGCATCCGTAACCAATATGTGGTCTATCATTGAGTAGTCGTTATTTGACGATGTACCGCAGTTATTGTCCGAATCCCACCAATCGCTGTATCTGTTACTTTGTGTAATAGTTTCGGCAATACTGTAAAGCTGATATTTGCCAGCATGGTCGCCCTTATATCCCTTCAAAATATCAAGAACCATTGATGTGGGCTTATCACTATTCAAATCGGGCACCTCTGCGTCAAAATCATTAAAGTCGCCAAGCACAATTATTTCATAATCATTCTGAATGTAATCCGCGATGACAGTCTGTAGAACTGATGCCTGCGCCTCTCTCTGTGCACATCGCGACGCCTCGGTTGGAATGGCCACAAGATGCGCGGCAATAAAGGCAATATTCATGCCGCCGAATTCAAATTCCGTAATATAATGTTTGCTAACGCCCGATGAACTTGGCGGGCCTGTGTAGCCGCATTTTGACCCGGGAATGGGATAATTATACCTGTCCTCTGTTCTGTATAGGCTTTTTGACGGGTCAACGCGGGTCAACATACCAACATTCTGCCCCGTACTACTATCAGTGCCTTTTTTTAAGTACGACATGTAAGATGGGCCGAGTTGAGCCTTTAACATGTTGAGCTCGTCACATCCCTCTATTTCACAAAAATTAATAATATCCGGATTCAGCGCTTGGACTCTTTTCACAACAGTGTTCATGTGGGTTTGTGCCGCTGTCTCATTCTTCCAAGTGCAGCCATCGCCAGGACAGTTCATTTCACTGTAGTAATCAATAAAAAGCCATTCCACATTGTACTGAACAATACGTAGTTTGGTCTTGTCGCTGCGTCTATCTGCAATAGTGGTTACCGCAGGACATTCAGTGTCAGCAAAGGCGACATATGAAAATAATGCAAGCAATAAAAGTAGTTGTAGCATGCTCTTTATATTAGTCTACATAAAATATATTTAATACGTTTCTTGTATCTTCTTGCATGTAATGCATTTTAAATAAAAATGAACTGACTTTGGCCAGCATTCAGTTGTAATATAATTGCCATGCTGCCCCACATTAAATGCGCTATTCAGGACGACCCTCCTAAAATCAATTCCAAAGTTGCGTTTAGAATGAACTTTGACGGATGTAGCAAGGGAAATCCTGGATTGTGCGGAGCCGGTGCAGCCATCTATCACGACAATGACGAGTTGTGGGGCGGTGGGCTCTTTGTGGGGGTAAATGCAACCAACAATCGCGCCGAGTATTCCGGGCTTATATTGGGCCTGCAAAAGGCATTGGAGATGAATATAAAGGAACTTCATGTTCAAGGCGATAGTCAGCTCGTTATTAATCAAATGACGGGAAAATACAAATGCGGTTCTCCGAACCTACTTGATCTATATGACACCGCAAAGGCCTTAGAAAAGGGGTTCGTTAAAGTGCATTACGAGCACATATTAAGAAATTTTAATAAGCGAGCAGACGAGCTCTCTAATATTGCGGTAAAGGATTACAAGCCAAATGGCGCCGCTTAATACTCTAATAACTGAATATTTAATGTTTGTCGGGGTTTATATTTTAAAATGTCCAGCTCCTTTTTTGTTGTCGGGAACTCGGCGGCCCCATATATGTCCTGCAACATGAGCCATTCAAACAGTCCGCCCGTGTAAATATATACATTATAGAATCCCAGCGAAACAAGCTGCTTATATTTGTCGTATACTGTTTCGTCATTACAATTCCGACCATAAATAATTATTTTGACACCCTTATTGTTTGTCCTGATAAACGTATTAACAAGTTCAGCCTCTTTATGAATGTTAACTGTATTTGGGAGCAGACAACCCTGTTCAGCCTCAGTTAATGTGTTGATTAGTCTATTTGCTTCTGCATTTTTGATTACATATTGAATATCTTCATAGTTTATTTTTTGAATTGATTGAGAATTTCCCATACTATATCAGTTACTTAATTTTTAAATATTATACCCCGCATATATTTAAAAATAATTATACAAAATTTTATTCCTCTCTAAACAATAGTTTATCAACCGTTGTTCTCACGCAAAACAGCCAATGCAGTGCAATCCCTGTCACAAATAATATCAGTAAAATGCTGGAAAAGTAATAGCTGGGCGCAAACAAATGAATAATATAGGCCCCAATAATGGTCAGCAAAACGTCTACAATGGCTATATTGAATATCCGAATAGAATGCGGTCCCTCCCCAACCTTGCCCAGTATGTTCTTGTATTCACACAACATATATTACACATATAATGTTTTACAAAATTATATGTAAAATACGGAACAAATAATAATGAATATACAGCAGGTGAGTTATTTCTTAATTTTATATTCGGTACTTTCATAAGAGTAATACGTGGTCGGTGTCTCCAGACGATATTAATTATTACTGAAATTGGTTCTCTGCAGCAGCAAGTCTGGTTGCTAATATCGTGTTTTTACTCTCCAACTCACCTATTTTTGCGTTCAGTTCCTTTATACTTTGTATCATAGGCGCAATTAATTCTGAATAACCTAGGGTTAGTTGGTCAGCGCCCCCATTGACTTTGTGGTCTTGGTATCCTCCAAAATCAACTCCCATGGTATCCATAGCTACTTTTACTTCTTGGGCAATTAACCCATGATGGAAACGTTTACCCGCGGGGGTATCATCGCTGGAATTTCTTAGACTACATTTATAATCTACTGGACGAAGTTGGCTAATAAAATCCAGCCCTATTACAGTGTCACGAATTTCGCTTTTATCTCTTGCATCTGAAATAGTATTATATTGACCACCAAAAACAGTATTGACTCCGGTGCCCAATACTATCTGGTTGGAGTCCGTCGCAACACTTCCCACGCCTATGCATGTTGTATTATTAAAGGATTTAGATGAAGAACCTCTTCCTGCCCGATAACCAATAAAAGTATTATTACTGCCAGTATTGTTATTTCCGGCCGACGTGCCGACAGCAGTATTGTAACTACCGTCTATGTTATCCCACAACGCACCGTGTCCAATAACCGCGTTGCCTGAACCCGTTCTACAAGAAATAGCAGCATTGTGTCCCACGCCAACGTTATTACTGCCGGTTGTGAGCTTTCCAAGAGCAACATTACCAACGCCAATATTACTGGAACCGCTGAACGCTGAATCTGTAAAACCTCCGGCAGCAGTTAAACCTAACGAAACGTTTGATTTTGCGTCTCTCTTGAATGTAGTAAGAATAGTTGATGCGTTAACCTTATCTGTTATAGCCTGAACAGTTGTTGTGCGCAAGTTTAGTTTTGCTATTTCATTGCCAATCGGCGTTGGAGAGCCGGATTGTACCCAATACAAATAAGCTCGTTTTGCCCTACCAGACATTATATATTAATAATAAGATAATAAATGTGCGTATTATGTGTTACATTGTTCTAAACAAACAAACAAAAATACACAATGCTTACAACGACGACCAATTAAGTCGCCCGCGTTGAGACCTAAACGTTTATCCGCGGGCGTAAAGGCTATCAATAGAGTTTGCTCTACTTTAGACACACGCACTTAATGAAACTGGACGACGATCTCAACCTCCTCCTTTTTAATGCTTTTTGTGGCCGAAATGGACAGCTCCTCTCTCTTCTTGCGGGTTTTGGCATTTTCAGTTATGCTGTCCTTTCTTTTTGATGTGCTATTACGACTATTCATGTCCTTTTCTATGGTATCATAATTTTCTTCAATATACTCAATTACCTTATTTTCAATGGCCCACTTGAAGAAATTCAGCTGACCAATTGTAGTTTCAATGCATGTACCATTTTTATAGGGCACGCTTATTCTATCCCACCGACAAAAAGGATCAAATCGCTTTTTAGAATACGCCTTTAACTTGAGTTTGTAATCAAAGTAAACCTTGAAGCGGATCATGTGACCATTTGAGTCTTCGGTCGTATACAATGTGTAGTATTTCTTGGCATAGTTGGTAGCAAACCAGTCTACGATCCGCAGAGAGATTTTTGACTCGCCAGTAATAATCTTTAGCATTCTACTAAGGCGATTATCCGTTTTGTAGAACTCCAAAAGGTTATTTAGTAATAATTCATTTTGCGTAGTATAATTTGCAACCGCACTCATTATGTAAAATGTTTGAATTTTATTTAAGTCGTTTGTTGAAAATACTATTTATTTTGCAAAAATAAAAACTAATACTATTATATAAAATGCAGGACCTTGTTGCTACGTTTTTTGGACCTTTGAGCAAGCAATCGTGTGTTTACTTCCTCATCTTGTCTATGATCTTCTTCACAGTATTGGTATTTACATTACTAGCAGATTTGTACTTTATTATCAAGAATTACAAGATAATGAACTACAAGTTTGTTCAGGGAGGTACCCTAATTGGATTTAACCTATTTATCGCATACTTTGTTAACCGATTAATGTACACCATGTGTGCTAAATCACTCATCTAATAAAATACATCTAATGACGATTTAGGAGTTTTTTGCAGTTGCCCGATTCTCTCCCTGCGTCGTATTAACCGGCTTTAAAAACTGATCCCGTATTGAAATATCGTTGACGTAACTACTCTCACCCAAAAATGGGTTGAATCCGATTTGCTGAATCATATCCCTTCCAGCAATCTTGGTGTCCAACTCCTCCCGTTTGTTTGAGACCTTAAACGCAGCCCCTGATCCGGCCTGTGTTTGGTTTAATATATCCCACGTATTTTCATCATGATTTAATGCGGACGTATATGCTGCAGAGTCCATATCTTTGCTAAACTGTTTATTCTCTAATTCTTGGACGTGTTTTAAACGCCTGGATCTTTCGTATGGTTCGCCTTTAGTCCATTTCCATTCCATCTTAATAATATACATAAATTGTATTTTATATTATTAACAATCTAACTTATTGCATTTGCTTTATAATATTTAGCTGTTTTGTAAATAAGAACTTTTCGTCCGTTCTTCGTCGTCGTTTTAAATTACATTCAAGGCACGCCAGATGGAAGTTTGTTAGATTATGTCCCAGATCGTTGTTAATTCGGTCAACCGACCATTGGCGACTTTCTCTCGAAATGTCATAGATAACATCCATTTCTCCCCTGCAGTAGCGACACTTTAACTCACATTCTACCATTTTAAGGATAACAGACTCAAGAGTTAAAAATTGGGGCTCATCGTACCGTTTCTTTATCCTATCTTGTTGTTTATATCCTGAGATCTTTTTATTAATTTCTTGCAGCGCAATTTTTGACACATCATCCTCATTGTGGCAAAACCCATTATTGAATATATTCTTGACCATTTGCAGCTGATTTAAATATTCAAAGTTCTCATTTGAAAAGCTCCATTTCTCGGATTGCACGCGTTTTTTCGCTATTTTCATTGCACCTGGTTCGCTATTTAAATTCTTAATTTGGCGTTTGTTATGTATGCCTGATATACGTATTATTTTTGAGTTATCTTCCATATATGGTATGAGATATAATATATTTGGGCACTAAACTGATATAAACCTTTCCAATAAATATATATTTTGCGAAAATAGGTTAAACTCAACTCCACATACTAATATATAAATACCATGGAAGAATTACCCATCACAGGCGACGAATGCCATGAGCTTAAACATATTAAATACAAGACAATGCTTTTAAATGGTATACCAACAAATGAAACCAAACCCTCTAATGATATGTCAAATCTTGAAAAATTTCTTGAGGCGGAAAAGACGAATAATGGGAATGAGCCGTGGTGCAAATTAAACAAGACGAGTAAACTCAAAAAATTAGGTGAGTATGTTGAAAACTATAGCAAGACAAATAGTTTAGACGAAGGTGAGGTGAAACATCTTACTGCATTTTTAAAGGATAGTTTGGATAAGAAACGGTTGTCGCGCGTTAAAGACGTTATTTACGACAAGGTCGCTGGATTAATTAAGGACGTACCTGCTCTCGCTTACAATAAATCAACACGACATTTTACATTAAAAAACATTGACAAGCGAGTTTCTACGTTAAAGTCGCTTGCGCCGAAAAAAGGCCCCGTGACACCCCGCGGCAAATCTGCCTCATCAATAATTGGCAAGATTCCCGCTGCAGAGCCAACTGAAAAATAATACAGGGGGGACCCACCCATATGTGTTTTGTGTTTAATATACTGTCTAATTATATTAAAAACATTTAAACTACTATATAGTAATATAGCATCATGTTAATTTCTGAATTAGAAGAGCTATCCGATAGTATAGACTCGTTAATATTTGAAGACGAACCAACCATATTTACGGATGATTATGCGGCGGAGTTTGTTGAAACCGCGCTACAATTAATGAGCGAATATGTGGAACTACACCCACAATCTATTTTTGACCCAGACTTTCGCGAAGCCCTGTTAGAAGAAACAAAGGACCTCTTATATATTCAAATGGAAGATTACATTAATGATAGCAATAGCGGAGATGATATTGAAGACGATATGGACGACATTCTTCATGACGCGCTGACCATTTTTTTATCCACGTTCTACCCCGATAAATTACACGCTATAAATACAGACGAAGAAATTGGCGATATTGAAAAGAAAATACAGAGGCTGCGCGATACCCCACAGCCAGTTCAGCGAACTCCCGAGTGGTATCAGTTTCGGTGGAATCTAATTACCGCCAGCAACGCATGGAAGGCATTTGAGACGCAGTCCAGCATCAATCAGTTAATCTATGAAAAATGCCAGCCGTTAAAATCCGCCGACGACGAGAATGAGGAGGAGGTCAAAATGATTAATGTAAACTCGCCGATGCATTGGGGGCAGAAATACGAGCCGGCAACTGTCATGGTATATCAGCACAATTACAATACGACTGTGGAGGATTTTGGCTGCATTCAACATCCGCGGTACTCGTTTGTAGGAGCATCTCCTGATGGCATTGTTGTGAACCACGACTCTGACCGATTTGGACGAATGTTGGAAATTAAAAACGTGGTCAGTCGCGAGATCAACGGCATTCCAAAGAAGGAATATTGGACTCAGATGCAGCTTCAAATGGAAGTATGCGACCTGGACGAGTGCGATTTCTTAGAAACCAAGTTTACAGAGTACCCCGACGAATTCTCATTTCAAACAGATACAAAGGTGAACGAGGATGGTGAACGCGAGTTACTACTATCGGCCGACAACAAGACAAAGGGAATCATTTTGTATTTCAATACGAAAGAAGGTACGCCATTTTATAGTTATAAGCCGCTTGATATTGTTACCCCCGATGACATAGACGAGTGGGAAGAAACGGAGCTCATCAAATACGAATCGCCGCAATATAATTATACCTTTTTGAAATTTATTTACTGGAAACTCGAAGTGTTAAGTTGTGTTCTCGTGTCGCGCGACCGCAATTGGTTTAAAAATAATATTCAACAGCTGGAAAAGGTGTGGAAGATTATTGAAGAAGAGAGAGTGTCCGGTTACTCACATCGGGCACCAAATAAGAAACAGAGAAAGGAGCCAGCCAAACCTTTTGTTGATGAGCCGACACAGGGTTGTTTATTGTATTTTACCAAGATCATCAAGGTAGATACAAGCGGAACATAATAAGAAGAGGAATTAATATAGAATATTCTGCATATCAGTTCTAAATGGCATAAGATTTACCTGTGTATCAAAATATCCTACGCGCGTGCCACTATTTGGGTCAAGCGGCGGCAACGGTGTGACAATGTTAGTGTGCGGCTTATCGTCGTGATACAATGCTCCACAAACGGAAGCAGGCATGCACCTTCCTATATCTGGATTTTTAGGATACCGGATATTATTCGTTTCTTGTTCAAAAGAACCTACCTGGAATACGGGATAATCCATCCAAATATCATTTGCGGTGTCATTTGAAAGTTGATTCTTACCAATTGCAGGGTATGTGTCTTGAACCAACACGCGGGTCTGTGCGCCCGGAACATCACCCATTGCGCCGGCTAAAGTATAATTGGAATATCCCTCGGGCCTTCTTTGAGAAGAGAGCCTTTTATACAAAATGGGCAGCCCTACCGACAATACTAAAATAAGAAATAAGAATAGCGATTGATACATGTATATATATGTTTTAGATAATTTATTTAGATAAATTATTTAAGGTGCAAATTTATAGAAGAAAGGGTTTAAAACTATATTACGTTTTAAATTAACAACAATCATGGACAGTTCTGCTGAAATGAGAGTAACTAAGCGCGACGGGATATTACAGGATGTATCATTTGATAAAATTCTTGACCGGGTCAAAAAATTAGGACACGAGGCCGGGATCAATATCAACTATTCATCGCTCGTCATGAAAGTAATTGACCAATTATACGACAAAATTCCTACATCAAAGATAGACGAGTTGGCGGCAGAACAGTGTGCATCTCTATCTACGAACCACCCAGATTATGCAGCATTGGGCGCACGCATTAGCATTTCAAATCATCAAAAGAATACCAACCCGTCCTTTGTGAAGGTTGTCAATAATTTATATAATTTTACGAACATTCATGGAAAAACTAAGCCCCTCGTATCGGATGCCTTATTCGCATTTACCAACAAATTTGGCGAACAAATTGAAGCCATGATTGACCACAATCGCGACTATTTAATTGACTATTTTGGGTTCAAGACTCTTGAAAAGGCATATCTATTTAAAACGAATGATGTTGTAATTGAACGCCCGCAACATATGTGGATGCGCGTTGCGATTGGAATTCATTGCGAATCGCAGTGTAGCAGCGATGAATGTTTGCAATTGGTTAAGGAATCATACGACTTAATGTCCCAAAAATATTTTACTCACGCAACGCCGACGCTGTTTAATGCCGGGACGCCGCGGCCGCAACTATCCAGTTGCTATTTAATTGCCATGGAGGACGATAGCATTGACGGTATTTATAATACACTTAAGGATTGTGCCTCTATTTCTAAATATTCCGGCGGAATCGGCCTTCACATTCATAATATTCGCGCAAAGGGATCTTTTATTCAAGGAACGAACGGAAAAACGGATGGGCTCGTGCCCATGCTTCGTGTGTTCAACAGCACAGCGCGTTATGTGAATCAGTCGGGGAAAAGAAATGGGTCGTTCGCAATATATTTGGAACCGTGGCACGCGGACATTGACGATTTCTTGGAACTAAAGAAGAATCACGGCGACGAAGAATTGAAGGCGCGCGATCTCTTTTATGCGCTTTGGATTTCTGACCTTTTTATGGAACGTGTCAAGGACAGTGCAAAATGGTCGTTGTTTTGCCCGAATGAATGTGCGGGTTTGTCTGACGTACACGGCGACGCATTTAAGGAGTTATACACAAAATACGAGTGTGAAGGTCGCGCGCGAAAAACTGTCAATGCACGCGACTTATGGTTCCGAATTTTGGATGCACAAATGGAGACAGGAACGCCCTATTTATTGTTTAAAGATGCGGCAAATAAAAAATCCAATCAGCAAAACCTCGGCACGATTAAGAGCTCCAACTTGTGTACTGAAATAATAGAATACTCCGATGAAAATGAAACCGCTGTATGCAACTTGGCGTCTATTGCACTTCCTTCCTTTGTGGACCCAGCCACAAAACAGTTTGATTATGCTAAATTGCACATGGTTACAAAGGTGGTCACAAATAATTTAAACCGTGTGATTGACATCAATTTCTATCCAACGAAGAAGACCATGCGCAGCAATTTACGTCATAGGCCAATTGGTATCGGGGTTCAGGGGCTGGCAGACGCATTTGTTTTAATGGATATCCCATTTCATTCAAGCGATGCAATTGAAGTTAACAAACTGATATTTGAGACCATCTACCACGGCGCGCTTGAAAAAAGCAATGAAATTTCTATTGCACGTCGTTCGCATATTCGCGGCCTATTAGATGATAGCAATAGACCGAGTTTGAATAGTTATTTAAATGAATATGATATTCAGTTACTATCTGCGGCCGATGACCGACACATTGGCGCATACAGTTCATTTGCGGGGTCCCCCACTTCAAGCGGAATTCTTCAATTTGATGCGTGGAATGTGACCCCTACTGACCGATACGACTGGGCGGGCCTTAAACAGTCCATTGTAGAGAATGGTATTCGCAATTCGCTGCTTGTCGCTCCCATGCCAACCGCATCTACGTCGCAGATTCTCGGATACAACGAATGTTTTGAGCCCTTTACGAGCAACTTGTACTCGCGGAGAACATTGGCCGGCGAGTTTGTGGTTGTCAACAAGTATTTAATGAAGGAGCTTATTGCACTTGGTCATTGGAATGAGCAAATAAAAAATAACATTATTGCAAATAAAGGGTCTATTCAACAATTAACTGTTTTGCCGGAGCACATTAGAAACAAGTACAAAATTGTGTGGGAGATCCCTATGAAACATCTCATTGATATGTCAGCAGATCGCGGTGCATTTATCTGTCAAAGTCAGAGCCTGAATCTGTGGTTAGAGGACCCCACTTACAGCACGCTAACCAATATGCATTTTTATTCGTGGAGAAAGGGATTGAAAACCGGAATTTATTATTTGAGAAGGAAGGCGAAACATCAGGCCCAACAATTTACGATTGAACCTGAGCTTAATGAGGTGCATAACAACGAGACACACAATAACGATGCGGAAGATATATGTGAAATGTGTTCTGCTTAAAATTTTATATCATATAAAAAATATTTACATGATACAAAACAACAACTATTATATCTAATCTCTATATACTCCGACTAAAGGGCATTACGCGCCCGAATCAACTCCTTATATTTATTGCACATCTTATTCAGGTCTACCTTCTCGGTCATCATCACATAACATCTGAGAGTCACGAGAATATCTGTTAACGAGTTGTGCAGATTGTTTGGCATAGTCTGAAACAATTTTTGATGCAGCTCAATTAACTTTGGAAATTTATTATATTCTTTACCCAGCTTAGTCACGGCCTTGATGGCACACAAATCTATGGATTCATGCAGCGTGCAATACGTGTTTTTAAAATTCGCAATCTGGTGTAAATTATTTTTATTGGTACCAATGTCATCGCATTCACTATTTGGGGAAGCATCATAAATCATTCGGAGTAATTCCACAATAACCAAATTTACATCAAATGATATGTTATGTCCCACAAGTCTATCTGCCGTCTTTAAGTCGCGAAAGAATCCCCGCAATGCGTGGCTCAAACTGACACCCTCTGTTTGCGACATTTGATTTGTAATCCCATGAATGGCCGTTGATTCTGCTGGTATATTTATGCCGGCACCCACCTTTACTATGTTGTCTCCAACGACAAGCACGTCGTTCAATTCTGTATCATAAATTAGATAACTAAATTGAACAATGTGAGGCCATAAATGAAGGGCGTCGGGGTTAATAATTTTTGTCTTTGGGAGACCTGTGGCCTCCGTATCAAATACTAAAACACGCATTTAATTAAATTAATTAGCGGTAAGGTTTTAAGCCGTTGCATTGAAAGTATTTGTTGTCTTTGTGCGTTTGTTCGTTTCAATTTTATTCGTAATTAGGCTGTTTATTGTACGGGATTAGCAATTAAAATTCTCCTTTGCATATCCAATGACGGCACATGCAATTCTTTTACCGGCATTTCCCGTCTTTAAGCTCTCGGCGTTTCCTCCATGCCCACAATCATCCTCATCAGCATGAATAATCAACCCTCTACCAAGAATATTACACCTTGTGCCTCTAAGTTTGACGCCGTTATCGTAAAAACTATATACTGCCTCTCCTTTTGCGTTGGTACTCAAATTACCTAAATCGCCGATGTGTCTCTCTTTCATTCCGGGACATCCATGTGTTTTTCCATATGGGTTGAAATGAGCACACATGCTGGTGCATTTGTCGGTCAGATCTCCCGCCTCGTGAACGTGAAATCCATGAAGGCTGTTTGGCGAGAGTCCCTTTATACTTACATCAATTCTAACACGATTTGCGTCTACATCTTCAGTAAAGCGGACAGTTCCCTTAATGTTGTCGTTATTAAATACCGCAATCGCGTAAACCGCACTCACGTAAACCGGGGTTAAACCTTTCATGTTTGCCATGTTATTTACTTACTCGCTATAAAATATTTTGGGAGCAGCAACCAAAGAAAAGGGTATGTATGCCCGTAAATAATGTTGTTTATTGTATATTTATTGTATATTTATGGTATATTTATCGTGTAAATTTTACACATAATTTTTACATGTACCAAAGCTTCGCCGGTGCCAAATAGTAATGCCGTGTTCCTTTATACCGTCCAAATGACGCTTTGCACCATAACCCTTATTAGAATCTATACCATAATGCTCAGACAGCGTCGGATTCTGTTTGCACAATTCTTCAATGTAGCGGTCCCGCTCCACTTTTGCCAGTATAGATGCCGCCGCAATTGCAGCGTATTTGTTGTCGCCGCCTTCAATTGTTACATGCGGGATCGTTTCAATCCGATTCGTTGCCTTGTTTAAATATGTTACTGGTTTAAAATAATTACCATCAATTAACAGGTGAATCGAATAATCCTTTCTCTCTTCCTTCCCGTCCTCCTTTGACTTTTTGACAAACTGTTTCCTAACTTCTGCTATTGCACTGTGCATGGCCGTCTGCGTTGCCTGTAAAATGTTTATCTCATCAATCTTCTTTTCGTCTTCAAAACTGATGTACCATGCCAGCGCGTTTTCCTTCACATATTGCGATGCCTCTTCTATCTTCTTTTTTGAATGAAATTTTTTGCTGTCCTTTACCATTGAACAATCAAAACTGCCATCTTTAGGTAAAATCACTGCCGCCGTATACACTCTGCCAAATAGCGGGCCGCGCCCCACCTCGTCTACTCCGATTTCAAATATACTCGGGTCTTCATTATAACACAATTTCAATATGGGCTGAACAACCTTGCGTTTGACGGTTTTCGCCTTCTTAGCAATGGTATCTGCGCACTCGGATTCAGACGAGTCGTCAATAATTTCTGCACACTTGTAGTCGTCGGACATGCTAACATATAATAATAGTATAATTCGCGTATTGCGATTCAATTTTAATATAATATATGTCTCAAACTTTTTTCACCATATAAATTATACAATGAATACTGACGCATTATTTCTTTTCTTAATTCTACTATTAGGGTTAGTTTTCTGTTCAGTTTTAGGAGGTAATTGTGGAGCCGAGGGATTTGATTCGGGAAATACAGACGCTACGTCCAATAACTATTCCCCTTCTACAAACGGAGCTTCTACAAGCGGTGCCGTCAATTATGATAATTATAACCACTATAGCGGTTCTTCTACTCAATTGGCAAATGGAACAACCTTTTATGGTAAGAATGGCGGATATGTTGTAGTCAGTTCTAACCAAGACGGATCTCAGGGTCTGCGGGTTGTGGTTGCAGGAGGTGCTAAGCCCATCTCGTTTTCGTCGCAAAGCCAACCAATGCAAAGCCAACCAATGCAAAGCCAACCAGTGCAAAGCCAACCAGTGCAAAGCCAACCAATGCAAAGCCAACCAATGCAAAGCCAACCAATGCAAAGCCAACCAATGCAAAGCCAACCCAATCCAGGTGATAATAGCAGCGCCACATTTTATGGCCCGAATGGCGCATCGGCTACTGTGGCTATGAATGCAAACGGCCAGCAAT
>Ga0209230_10000097_pt1 | contig 31956 bp, 39 predicted proteins | sample LakOntMetagenome_FD_187467 | JGI IMG/M metagenome (GOLD analysis project Ga0209230, IMG submission 187467) | Freshwater and sediment microbial communities from Lake Ontario - Sta 18 epilimnion Metagenome (SPAdes) (version 2) | ecosystem: Environmental > Aquatic > Freshwater > Lentic | place... | reverse complement strand
GCAGCGCCACCACCACCACCAGCCGCGCCGCCGGCCTGGCCAACACCGGTTGCTCCGCCCGCTCCACCGCCAACTGAAGTTGTTCCAAATATTGAACTGCTATTTCCTACAGTATTTGCTGTAGTTTGTGCGGCTCCAACGGTAACTGAATATGTTTGAGGAGTTATTGTCGTGCCAGTAAGTGTTTGTACTCGACCACCACCGCCACCGCCACCGGTTCTATAAGTTGATCCACCACCACCAGGGCCACCACCACCAACAATTAAAGCATCAGCCGTTCCGCCCGCAGTTACTACAAATGATCCAGTAGAACCAAAGGTGTGTACTTTGTAAAAAGTTGAAGATTCGCTAACAAAGGAAATTGTTCCACCAGTGGCCGCAACATAGGTAGCCCCTGGCGCGGCCATAGCCGCTGCTAATGTGTTTAATCTTGCCACGCCAAACATTATGCGAATCCTTTTGCTAAACTTGCGTAATAAGTTGTACCAATATAACTCACAGTTAAAATATCAATTGCGTTGGCCGCTGTTGATAATGTTTTACTGCCTCCACTAAATTTAAATGTTGAAGTTAATGTTCTTGAACCTGTCGCATCTTGTGTAATAATTAGCGTAATTGTTTGTCCGCTTACCGGTGTAGTAAATGCTGAAAATGTCACATTACCTGTTAGCGTAATAGTTCTAATACTTCCGTCTGCGGCATTTGGAGTAATAGTTGCTCCATAAGTTAATGCCGTAACAGTTTCTCGAATATCATCTAATGTAGTTGTTGCGGCAGTTAAAGTTGTAAAAGAACCAGCGGCTGGTGTAGTAACACCGATGCTGGTATTATTAATTGTACTAGCCGCAGTTGGGTTAATAATTAACGCACCTGTTGGACTAATTGTTACAGTACCAGTGCCTGTTGGACTGATAGCCACAGCGGCATTGGCCGGACTTAAGGTAACAGCGGCAGTTGCCGCAAGAGTGGTAAACACACCGGTTGAAGCAGTAGTTGATCCAATTGGTCCGGGTGTAGCAAATCTATCTGTAAATCCTTGCCCGCTAACCGTTGAACTTGCCGCTAAAGTTGTAAACGCACCAGTACTAGGTGTTGTTGCTCCGACAGTTCCGTTATGTGCTCCGCTGAGGCTTGACCCGCTGTCTATAGTGAGATTACCAGTTACACGAACTGGGCCTTCTGCCAGGATAGCCAAAGCAGGATTTGTAATTGTAGTTTGGAAACCAGCAGTGGGTACGCCTACATGAAGAGTCACGGCATTAGTAAATGCTCCTGTGTTTCCTCTTTCTAAGTTAGCACTACCTAGTGAGTGAATATAAACGTTGGCAACAGTGCCAGTACTACTAGTATCACGAAAAATTGTATTGCCGGTGGCTACTATGCCAATACCAGTGGTAGTCCAAGCAGTTGAATAATGCGTTGTATTGTCTAATAATAATCTTGCTCTGTTAAGAGCATTAGCACCTTTAATAGTTGTGCCAGTAAATGTTCCTAGTCCCGGAGTTGTAGCACCAACTGTGCCGTTAATGTTGATTGATGCTGTACCAGTTAAGTTGGTAACTGTGCCGCTTGATGGTGTGCCTAATGCTCCACCTGATATTAATGGAGTTGATCCATTACTTGCGGCTGTGATACGACCTTGAGCATCTACTGTAATACTGGCATAGGTATATGATGCCGCTGTAACCGCAGTATTGTCTAAATTAATTGTTATTACATCGGTAGCACTTGCGACCGAACTTAGTCCAGTGCCGCCTGCGATTGTTAAGGTATTGCCTCCACTAACGGTTTGACTTGTACCACTGTCACCTGCGACAGTAAAGTTTTCCATCTTGTCGTTGTTGAGGTTGGTGATGTTAGCATCACCTTCAGTCCAGGTTAACGCTGAACCTTTCCCTGCTCTAGTTACGATTGTTGCCATGTGACTTGCTCCACTAAATGTTTGTTCTACAATACTCTAGGAGTCCAAGTCTAGAATACTGGGTATGTACTCAGCCTGAAAGGGGAGCGAACTCCCCTTAGGCTTGGGTCTGTAAATTAGGCTAGGCTAATTGTCAAGTTACCTGAAGTAACTTGGAATGTATCACCTGTATCGATTGTTTTGGAAGTTGTAACTGCTCCCCAGAACAATACGTTGCCTGCGCCTGCTGTACCACCGTCCATAACTGCCACGTGAGTAATAGTACCCCATGATGCTGTTGCGGCATCAAAAGTTACAGTTGCGTTGGTAGCACTTGAACCTGAACTTGCTGAAGCAAATGTTACTGCCTTACGAGCATAAGCAGTTCCGCTTGTACCTGTTTCATCAGTTAATGTTCCTGCTTCTAAGTTTGCGGCTGCGTTACCTGATGTGTTGTTAAACAATGCTAGGTAGCGTGTACCTGGTGCTGTGTAAGATGTTGCTGTTAGCACGTGGTCAAGGACCTTGTTCTCTAAATAATTACTGGCTGCTGTCATAATGATCTCCTTAAGGTTTTATGATCTTGCGAATCGCACTATTATTTAGTGTAAACCTCAAAAAACCTTTAGAAAAGACAAAAAAAGTTTATGACTGGCCGCTGACCTGTAACCACATAATCGAATGATTGCTACTAGTACCACTCCAAGTGTAGCCGGTGGTTCCTGCGTTACTATAATAAGTCAAAGTACCTGAAGTATCACTTAAACTATCGCTAATTTTAACTGCGCTGCCGCCTCCGCATATCCAAAGTGCCACATTGCGTGTGCTGAGATTTTGTATGATGGCTAAACCTGCTTGGTTTATAAAAAGAGCACCGGAAGACACTGTAACCGCTCCGGACAGCACACTGGTGTTGCTGGTAGGTGCCACACTAATAGTACCTTGTGTACCAAGGCCACCAGCAATAAAAACATTACTACTACTACCTGGATAAAAATTAATTCCTCCAGTGGCATTACCTAATGATAAAACTCCAGTAGCATCTAATGCTAATCTAACATCTCCACCACCCATGTTGGTGTAAATTATTTTTGTATCATCTATAGTAGTACCGGCGCTGGAGTAAAAAGCCAATGCTCCACTTGCTCCACTGTTAATTGTACCAGAACCAGTACCAGTAATAGTAACTACGCCGGTGCTGGAGTTTACCCCAATAGTTAGTGTTCCCGCGGCTGTAAATTGAAGTGTGTCATTAAGGTTGAGGGCTTTGGAGTTTGTTCCATCAGAGACTGTGAGTGTTGCGTCAGCAAGATTTTGGAAGTTAGTATCTAATTCCGTATATGTTAAGGCACTGCCTTTTGTAGCACGTTTTGTGATTGCTGGTTTAGTCATTGTCGTCCCTCAGTAGTGTATTTACCTTGGGTGCTAGAATTAGCGTTTTAATTCGTCTTGGCTGATGCTAAATTTGGCTATTGCGGCTATGCTAACCAGTTCGCTTAATTTTAAATGGCTTTTTTGTAAATTATTAAAAGACTTGCTTAACATAGTAAACTCTTGTTCTGTCTGCTGGAATGCGTGAGCCAGTTTATTGTGAGCATGTTCTAGTCTATTAATTCGATCATTTAGTTCTATTAAGGCATCATAAGGATCGAATTGTTTATCAAATAAATTTTTTGGCATGTTATTTTCCAAAGTCGAATAATTGGTTACGAAACACAATGGGTTCGTAACCTAGTTCAGCACCGTATTCATTTAGTGCTTGTGCTATGTATGGCAATTGGTTAAGACTAATATCGTTCTTGAATGTGTCTTGCTTGCTCATGTAGTTGCGTACTAGTCCACCTACTACTGACATAATAGTGTTTTCACGACCCGGAGCAATGTCTGTTTTTCCACGTTTGCCATACAAATCTTTATTGCGATTCATAAGTGTGCGTGAGCCTTCGCTGGTCGCTGTCAACTCTCCGAAAATGGCTAACGTCTTTATGGCTTGATTCATCATAAAGGCCATGTCATCACTGTCAATGGTAACATATTCGTTGTTTGATTGAGTAAAGCCTTTTGCTGAGTATTTGATTTCTTTCATTGTTGTACCTTCATCTTTTTATATTTCATGTTATACTTTATATTCATTCCACTGCGACTTTCGCCTAGTTCTTCCAAGTGTTCTTTGCGTGTGATAATATGAACATTATCCGCTGACCAAGCACCATCTTTGTCTTTGCGTGTCATACACATATTGTCTGGTTGGCGTCCTCTGTTGTCCCAATCATCTTTCCACAATTGGTAAAAGTCTTCAAATTCTAGTTCCCAAGGCTCTTCGCGAAAAACAGCCTGTGCTTTGGTTGCTTGCCAAGGATGGTACATTCTATGGCGGTCTTCGTCTGGGCCAATCTTCCAAACATGCGGGCGTGGTGCTCGGCGCACAAATCCACTGGGCTCTCGAGGTATGGCTTTACGCCCAGGTTTCAGTTTGGGTGTGCCGTCTTTTTTAAGTGGACTGTAAGCCATTATTTGCCCTTGCTTGTCTGTATCACAGTAGTTGTTGAACCACTACGTTGTACCAAATAACTGCCTTGTGGAGTATGAACTTGGCCAATGCCTGTTACAGGATTAACAGTTACAGGAACTGCCACTGCTACAGAGCCGCTTGATGAACTAGGGCCAGTAACATAAGTTGTTGAACTGGATTGGTTTATAACATAAGTGCCTTGGCTGGTAATCACTGTTTCAGCATGTGCTTGTGTTATAAAACAAAATAGAAATATTAAAGTCAAAGTTTTCATCTTAATCTACCTTACATGTTATTCGGAATTGTTTGCGTAACCACTCTAGATAAATCGGGCTGGGTCTGTCCAATGTTTTCTGTCGATAAATCCACGAGCGGAGTTGTTGGGGTGTAACCCCAGGAGCCTTGTAGTGCGATTGCCTTTTCATAGTCTAGTTCCATAATAGCCTTAAGTGTTAATAAGTAATTATTATAGCACTTGTATTTATACAAGTCAATAAAAAAGGGCTACTTTTTTGCCCGTTTTGCCCGTGCTCGTTTCTTGGCATGCTCTTTACGCTCTTCTGGAGTCTTATGAGTTGGATGTACAATTAACCTATGCGTGTTAATGTAATTGGTAAAATTGGCAAGTATTTGAAATAACCTAATTGGTGTAATCCGATTACGAGCCATATTGTTTTCCAAATGCCCAATGTAAGCATTACATCCGCGATGTAGTACAGCACGAATGTAACCTGTCTTATGGCAGTGATCCAGTACTGCTTCTGCCGGATCTACTGCTTCACGACAAATGGCACACAAGCCTTGTTGCTCTTGTAAGATTTGTTCTCTTAGAGGTTTGATGTCTTTGGGTTTAATCTTCATCTTCGTCGTCGGAATCCATCCATAATGCCAATAGTCGTAATTGATTTTTACGAGCATACTCTAGTAGGTATTCAGTTAACATATCCATAAAATTATTCCTTGGACTTGGTTGGCATCAAGTATTTAAATTACTCAACATGGCTCGGATCTTTTCTTGATCTCTGCGTTGGAAAAGTCTGTTGATCATTTGTATTACTTGTGTCATGTTGTGTCCTTAAAACACAAGTATACGCTAATGAGGATTATTAGTAAACAAGTCTGGATGATTAAGTGCTAGCCACGTATGTGTCTTTGATCCTCGTGGAATAAAAAAGCAACAATAGTCCTGTCTGTATTCGGCATCTGGTTGTTGATGTAACCAAGCAAAGACATCATTGCGTTCTTGTATTAACATCATGGTATCAATACGAATGTACTCATACTTCATACATAAAGTCTCGTTGGCTGATATATTCTTTAAGATTATAAGTCATCCAAGTTCTTTGTTTATCTGTTAGAGTATGATGTTCTTTATACCACTGACAAATACCTAATATTTGATTATAAACCCTACCAGGAACTTCGTGGTTATCTCTTAGGTGATTTATTAAATGAATTCCTACTTTACATAACTGACTATCATTTAAATCGATGTGATCTAAATCAGTTATTTCTAAGAGGTATACTAAATTATCAATCATATATTCCTTTGTGGTTTATATTAAAAAGCCAAGCACTTCGTTTGCTTGTCTTGTTCAATATATAAAATATCAACTTCACTTCGTTCACTTGATATTAAATTATATACTTGAACTTAAAAAATACAAAAGTATTTGATAAAGAACAATTACTAAGAGATCAGAGAAAGAAGTCAAGAGGACGGCTAATAGAGTCAGACCATAAAAAAAATATGGACAACTCCATTAACCATCTCCTCGTTTACTTTCCTAATCGCTTAGAAATCGTCCCTTTCGGGGAGGACTTATTGAGACTTCGCAGATGTTTGCTTATGTAAAACTGCTAGGTATTGCTACCTGTCGTGGGCACCGCTAGTAATCAAGTCCCAATAAGAGAACTTGTAGCGAGGGGCGGATTAGCCGTCATATGAACACCCCTATTTTCGTTGCGCTTTCGCTGAATAGCCTTACGTTTTTCTTCTAATGCCTGTTGTCTAATTATAACTGATTCTGTAATGTGTTCAAGTTTTTTGAACCACTTGGCCTTAATTGCTGTTTGATTATGATAGCACCATGACCAATAAGCCGCCCAAACACCGCGTTCACTTCTAGTCATATAATGCCAATTTGCCTGATGAAATTTAATTAAGAGAATGACATCATCAATTTGTGGATGCGCTAATTGGTTATCAGTAAATGAACCATCAGCATTTTGTTTAATGCCACATCCTAAGTCTTTAGACTTCATACCCATGCTTTTACACCACATGTTAGTGTACTGATATTTTTCAGTGATGGATAAGGATTGTTCTGCCATTGTTATCTCTATACGTATTTATTATACAGACAAAAAAACCGCTTGTAAAGCGGTTTGGTAAGGTGTTAGGGAAGGTGTATTCAAAGGATAATCCAATGGCAGTAGGATTGAGGGTGTCTAACTGATGCTAGACTCATTTCGAGGAGAAATGCCTTCCTTCCCTAACACTTTTATTTATTTGTATCTGCGAATAACGCTGTCATTTGTGGTGGTTTCTGTGTAGTCATCAGTTTCAGTTACTCTTGCTGGCCCTTCTGGTGTTTCAATACATTTTCTTGGCTTTGAACGACCCAACTCTTGGTTAAAGTGTTTGAGAAACACCAATTGAACAGCATGGCTTCCTTTGATAAAACTTTCCCCATCTGGGCCCACATAACGGTCGCAGTTCTTACAACGAGTACGCCAATGCTTTTTTGGAGTTGTTGCTAGTCTGCGTTCGATTATTTGATTGGCTACTACTTCACCGCAACCCAGTTCGCATATTGAGTGTTTGTCTTTGAGTCGAACCAATTCAAAACCCAAAGTTTTATTTTCAGTAATTTGGACAGGTACTTGATATTCTTCCCCGTCTTCGTCTACTTCTGTAATGTATTCAATCGCGGGTCTGTAATTGGCTGTCCTTGCGGGCTTAATGTCTTTGAGTTCGGCTACTTGCTCAAGACGTGCTCTGAATTCGTTTTTGTCCATACCATATTTAAATATGAGTCTTAAATGCCAAGTTAATTGTGGCTAGACATGTCTATGTACAATGTTGTCTATAAATGTAAAAATCCCCAAATCTTACGCTGTAACATGGCGTAATCATTGAGGATTTTTTGTTGTTTTTTTGAATATGAGGTTTTAGGTGCCTACCACTGTTGTTAAACTTGCTAAAGGAAGGTACTTCCAATTAGTTCCATCAAATATACAAAGCACTGGTGCGCTGTCTGCGTTTGAACATAAAGCAATATCGCCAGCAACTCCACTTGTTTGCTGTACTAGTGTGCCTTTGTCTACAGTTTGTAAACGTAGTTTGCCATTGACAACAATCATACCTGTACTTGGTGCTAGCACTAAGTTTTCATTAGGGATAATTGTTGCGGGTACTTGGCTTTGCGGAATTGTACCTGCGCTGGTCAGTAGTGCGACTCCATAAGCAGTACCTGCTTCTTCCATAATGGTGTTGAGTGTTTCAACGGCTTGTAATAAATCAACACGAGCCAAACTAGGATCATCGCTGTCGCTGTTTAAGTTAACTGTGTCAATTGGTGTTGTTGGAAATGTCATAATTGTCTCTCAAGTTATTTATTGGGTTAGTTAGATACTAGATTGTTTCCACTCATATATTGAAGTGGCAAGCATTTTAAATTAATATCTACAACACCGTCCCTTGGATGGTTGTCTACTCCTACCAAGGCAAATGTTAATGATGTACTAGTAGAACTTATTACTTTTGGTAACAAGTAAGTACTTGTTGGAGTATTTGTTACATATACATCTAAGTTATAAGCCGTTGTTTCGAATGGCTGTATTTGTACATCGCTAATACCGCCAATGTTGGTATTCAATAGCAATGTTCTAGCACTTGATGTACCTGATAGTGTTGATGTACTAATTTGGCTGAACGATAATTCTTTTTCGCCTGCGCTGGTGTATTCAAATTGTATGCTGTCAATAATTGGAATACCTGTGCTGGCATTGGCAATCACAGCAACTCTAAAGTGCGTACCATAAAATGCTGATACGTTAATAGCATTAGGAGCAATAGTTGTTTTAACTTCCTCTCCAGCAAACGCACCTGTGCTAGTTGTATAGACTTCATAAGTTATTGGACAGTTGGCCGCGGTGTTGATGCGTAGTGTAAAATTAATTGGAGTCGGACTCATAGAGCCTGACACAAAGTAAGTTACAATTTGTTCGCTGTACTCGCTATTCCAAGTTGTCCAATTACCCCAAGTGCTGTTGCTAGTCCAAGTGGTTGTACCAGTAGGATATATCTGTCCAGTGGTATATTGCGTTCTATAATTTTCTGCTGTAAATGCCATGACTCGTCCTTATCTAACAACTGCGCCAGTTACTACTGGTGCTGTGTATGTACCTGTATTGTCCGCACCTGTTTTAATATATGAATCCGCAGGTCTTGTTCTTGCTTCTATAACAGTACGCTTCATAGCATTGATACCATTAGCAGTACTGGACTCATCTATGCCATTTGGTAATGGACTGATGCTGGTATCATTATTGCTATTGTTGTAAGTAGCAGTTGTAAAATCAATGTTAGTGCTGTATCTAACAGTAGTTCCACTTTCTTGTAAGGTAAACAGCGCGGCTCTGTTAGATTCAACAGTACTAGTTCCATTAAAGTAAGTAAACACAATCATAATTTGTGTAACTTCTTTACCCGGTATACTGGTAGTTGGAGTTCCAGCGTCACCTACTAGTTTAAAGTAAGTTGGTTCTGTATTGCCCGGAGGATTTTCATACAATCTGTTAACTGAACTGATATCACTATTTGGATAGAACCACTTGTTAAACTCATATAAACCACTCAATGCTGGACGCACATACATGGTAACTTGTCCTGCTGTGGATATTTTATAATCAGTATTAACAACGGCTTCTAGTTTCTCCCAACGGCCATAACCCCACAGGCTTAGTTCATCATAGCCTAATGCTCCGGCAGCAGGTAAACAAACGCTTCTGCGATACAGGTTAAAACTTGTACCACTGGCTAATGGCAACATAAACTGTAATTTCCAGTGTTTGGTTAATGCGGTAGTTGGTTTTAACAACAGCGCCGTAATTTCGCCTGGTGCTGGCGGACTTGTCAATGCCGCTGGGCTAGAACTTAGCACACCCATAGCACTATCCGTAGTAACTTTGTTGGCTCTGTATTTGGTTAACCAATTGCCATAAATGTTTGGCCAAGGATTAGTACCACTTGTTTCAGTGTTGCGATTATGGAACTTACCACGTATGTAAAAACACTGAGTGGCATTTACAACATTAAGACCATTTTGTACTTGTGGTATAATGGCAAATTCGTATTCTACATCCCACTTGACGTTTTTAATTTTAGTACCAATACCGTCTGTTTTAACTGTGCCATTTACAACTAAAGCATCTTCAGTATAGGTTGTGGTATCACCAGTGGTGATATAAGCAGTATTAGATCCTAGTACAATTTCTCTGTAGTAAACTTTGAATCCTTTGAAGTACGCACTCATAGTAGCACTTGGAGCACTAGTATAAAACTCCATAGTGTTAGTACCATCGTAAGACGGATAAAAAGTATAAGCAGTCAATGTATCAGTCAATGTTAACATGTCAGTGACTGTGTTAGGCGGTTGGTTAACAACTGTTGTAGCAGTAATGGCAGTCTTGGCTGTGTTAATGCTACTTGCGTTTGTCCAGTTGGTTCCATAAGTTGTGCCAGTAGCACCTAGGATATGGAAAGCATATTGACCTTGGCTGCGTTCGATAGCACAACTGCGTCTACCGGGCCCTGTGAAGTTTAATTCAAAATTGCCATCTTCTCCGTTACTATAATACCAACGGAAGATAAAATCATAAGTTTGGTACGCATCAGTAGCAGGTAAACTTGCTGGATAGTTTCTAGCACCCAAGTTCATTGCTGGAGTTGTTTGTGTGCTGTTAAAGTTAAGCACATTACCTTCAGTGTAGCCTACTGGCAGTGGATACTTTACTTCATTGTAGTACACACTTGAACTTGGTTTGTAATAAATCTTAACACCAGCAATCGCAGGGTTAGGACTAGACTCGACTAATTGTTTTAGGCTAAATGAAACTTGTCTATTTGGGTATGGAAATCCACCAGTAGTCATTGTTTCAGCATCAGCACTATCAAACTTGGTTGTTTTAACCGGAGGGCTAGCAACTGCTGTACCAATACGTGCTTTGGCATCCACAACACTTTCTAATCCACCTACGTACATGTAAGGAGCCCAATCGCCATAACCGGAAGTATTGTTAATTGTACCGCTGATATATCTTGCTTGGCTGGCTTCAGCAGTTCCACCGTATTCAACTAATGGAACTAGCACGTATTCAAATGTCACGTTGTAGTAAATGTTTAAGCCAACGTAAAAGCCATAAACATCTTGGCTAACTGGAACAAAGTCAACACTAGACCAAGTATTAGCAGTACCAACTTGGTGCCAGTACAGGCGCACACCTTTCCAGTTGACAAAGTCAGCGGTGCTTGGTGGATTGATAGCAAAGTAAATTGCTTGTGTGCCAGCGGCAATAGCATTGCTGATTGATTTGATACCTAACGATAAGCCTCGTGTGTCAGTGACAGTACTTAGGTCTACTACAATAGGAACATAATCTTTGGTTAATTGTTTACCACCAGCAATTAGTGATCCAGTAGTTAATGGATTAAAACTATAACCACTTGAGTACTCAATGCTACATCCAGTTACGTGATATTGGTATTGGCTTGTGGTATTATCGCTGTAAGTAAAGCGGAAGATAAAGTCATAGTTGTCTGCTTCAGCAGGAGTACCGCCACTACCAGGAACTAAAGGATATAAACGGCTACCTAAACTTAATGTAAAGGCAATGTCGCTGCCTTGACGAGTAATAAGAGTTACAGTACTACGATTCCATTTAGGATTTAAACTTGGCTTGTAAAATATTTCGACGCCATTTAGGAATGAGTTTTCACCAGCACTCATGTCTTGTCTAAGTACAAAACTAACTTGTCTTGTGCTTAGTGGTAATGAACTGCTAGTAACCGTTTGACTCCATACATAACCAAAGTAATTTGATCCTGTATTTGTTGGAATAACAGGAGTAGTAGGAAGTGTAACAGTTCCTCCGCCTGTGCCAGGAGTTGTAGTTGGCGATAGTTGTACTGCCACATTGACCACGTAAGGAGTAACTTTAGTACTCAAATCGCCTGTGCTATACTTGACTTGTGTAGTTACCAAGTATTGAGTATTGTTAACTAGCGGCCCTAATTCAAACGTGGTGGGTTGATTCGCTCCCGGCTTGTTTGTAATTTCTAATTGGCTCCAAGTTGTTACACTGGTAATATTTTGCTTGAAGCGGATAATAGTACTGGCATAACTGCTGTTGTTGGGTTGGTTAAAAGTACTTTGGATATATGCTTGTCCAGTTTTAACCACAGCCTGTGTGCTGTATAATTCAGCCACATCCACAAGTGTGCCTGTACCTGTGCTTGGAGGAGGATTGTTTGGATCGTTGTCTGTAATTGGTGCGTAAGTTGGTGGGTTATAGCCAACAGGAATACCAATTGGCTCTGCTGGATAGTAACGAGTCGCACCTTTTGGAATGTACAATGCGTATTTGTAATCAATCTCGCCTTGACGCACATGCGGATAGATAAAGTCTGGATTACGTACACAACCAAGACTGAATGTATAATTGTTGTTTAACTTGATTGAAATAATGCGCCATGGGATAGCATTTAATTCTGGATCAGTGCCAAACTTAAGAATGTTAGCATCAATGTAAATGTTATCACCGGGCTCAAGTTCAAATGCTTGGCTTGTTACTGTAAGACTAATTGAATCTTGGTAACGGCTCTTCATTAGGATTAAACGAGCCATGTCCTGAGCAATACCGGGGTTAGTTATGCCAGAGAATGTAAAGTCTCCAGTGTATTCACGGCCGCCATCATCGTCAATAAATGCTTGTCTAGCCGCAAATGTTTCTGGGTAAGTTACAGGTTGTGCGCTCCACTGGTTACCGGGATCCACAAAATTTATATTCACTGAATTGTATTTGCTGGCGCGATCAATACCTGTGTAGGTAATTTCGCCAATAATATTATCTTTGTTAAAGGTTGCGGCAATAGGTGCTGATCCGCTGGTAATGTCAGTTGGATTGCCAGCATCTTCCACAATAAGTTTATATTTGCCATTGGTATAAGGCAAGTAACTTCGGCAGTTGCTGAGCATTTCTTTACAGTTGTTGAAGATTGTGCTGCCAGTATTAACAACATAATCTAGTCTTAGTATAGGACCAGTTGCTCCTGTAATAAATGTAACTTCTTGTTTATATTTGTTAGCCGCTATTTTGAAACTGGCCCAATCAATGTCGTTGTTGGTCAAGCCTTTGCCGTAAAATGGATTACGCAAATAGTCAAGTATAATTTCTGCTGGGTTAGTGCTATAAACTTCATCGTAGCCAGATGAAAATTGGCCATAATTATAATTTTGTTGGCTACCAGTAGTCAAAGGAGCAACTTGGCGACCTAACATACAAACTTCTAACTTTGGAATTGATCCACCAAATGGATTGTTAGTTGTATCAGTAGGCCATTCGTAACGTGCGAATATAGTAGCACAGCCGTTAAAGTTCATGGTGTTGGTAAAACTAGGAGCACCACTAAAGATGCCTGCCTTAATACTGCTACCAACTAGTGTGTCTGCTGGATTGTTGCGGTATTGTCCTGCCCAAAATTGTAATTGGGTTAGTGTATTGAATTTACAGTTGTTGCCGCTGGCATCTTTACCAGCAATAGTTACACGCTCGCCGCGGTTCAGTGCTGGGATCAGTGTACTAGGTAATTGTGTGTTGTCTAGCCAAACTTCAAACAGGCCTTCTACTGGGCCTTCACTCATAGCATAAGCAACCCATAGGTATTTGTTGTTGTCACTTCCTGTTTCAGCGTAAACAACTGTGCCAGCAATCTTTCTATAACCATAAACAACTGGAATGGTAACATCACTACCACTGCGTTGAACCATTACACCTTTTAAGCCTTCGGGTGTGGCTTCATCAGGCATACTAGGAGTACCCAAGCCAAACAAGCCAAGGAATGGACTTACAACAAAGTTGATAACTCCACTAACAACGCTACTGACTGCGTTGACTACGCCTGTGACAACACTGCCAACGGCTTTGACAACGCCACTTACGACATTACCAACGGCTTTAAAGACCTTACTCATTGTTTAATTCCTTAGTCATCATTAGGATTGGTTTGAATCCAAAGTGTTCGTACAAGCGTTGTCTGCGTTCAATGTCAATGCCTATGTCACCGGCTGTGATTTCTACTGCGTGGCATGTACGTGCCCATTCTGTAAATTGATTCAACAACATCTTGAAGTTTTCAAGTGTGCGTTGATTTTCATGTAAAAATACAAATGCCACATTGGCTGTGACTAATTGTTTGTTCCATGGATTTGTTGAAAGATATCCGCCAATAAATCCAACTACACGCTGGCCTTCATAAGCATTAAACCAAATGTATTCATAGTTTGTAGCATAAAGGCGAATAGTTTCGATCATTGAGTCTTCATCGTATTCGTCTGCTATGCGAGGAATGGCTTCAATGGCTTCATCTCTGTAGTAGTTAAAACAAATAATAGTTGAGTCAAACTCATGTGGCAGCATCTTGCGTACTATCATGCTCTGCCCCATTTAAATTCTTGTGTGCCTACTGTACTGGCTTTACTAAAGCAAGTATCGCTTTTGTTACCTAGTTGGAATACCCAGTTGCTATTGTTGTTAGTCATGCGTCCATTCTTTCTATCAAAGTCAGCCCAGAGTGTTGAACAATCGACACTGATTGTACAAGTCACTGCGCTTTCAGTAATACTTACATTATAGACAATACCATCAAACATGATATAGACTTTATCTTCAATAGGCTGTAAAGTTTGGTAATCTAAAAATGCCTTACCTACTTGTACTTGTGCGCCTTCAAAGTCTTTACTTAAGAAACGATCCACCATGCCACTGGATAGGCCACTAAGACTTATAGTAAACTTACCAACCTTAACATCAAACTCTTCTGTAATTGTGCTAAAGCCAATAAAGTCGCCTTGAGCGGTATAAGTGTGATCAATGCCAAACGCATCTGGCACAGTAACATTAATACCACCATTACATAATCGCAATACAGAACTTTCTGTAATTGTTCCTGTAGCATCTGGTAAACCAATATAAACAACATCCACAGCAAAGAAGTTTTCGCGATAAAAACTATCACGCACTGGATGGTAGTAATCATCTGTTACTGGATTTAATAACGCAAACTTGGCACTGTCAAATGACGCACCAGCGGTATGCGCTGTTGTACAAATGTAAGCAATACCATTGTAGTTGACTGCTTGGTCAACAATAAATGCTGTGCCTGTGGCCCATAATGTAGCAAATATTTTCATTACCAAGTTTCTCGCATTTCTAGGCTCATGGTAGTAATGCCACCAATGCCTGTTTCATATTGCTGTATATCACCATCTAGGATAACTGTAAATGGTACAGCGTTATAAACAATCTGTGTGCCACTTGGAACATCAGCAACTAAACTACCGCTGAAATAAAGTGGATTGCCACTGGTCCAAGTTACAGTACACATGTAGACTTTGCTGTGATTGGCAAACTTAAAGTAGTCACCAGCACGTAACAAGTTCTTGCCACTAGCAACTCCTGTAACAGCAACTTGATCTACACCTGCTAGTACGCTGGCGCTGGTTGTTACTGTTGTAGTAGTTTGGTCTCCCACTTTAGTATATGATATTTCTGGCAAGACAATTTGGAATGATTCCAATGCTCCGTACTGTTGGGCAACAAAGCCCAGTATAGGACCTGCTTCTGTGCGAGTCATGTTAGGCATCTTTACACCAAAGGTATAAAAACTATGGCCCATACCAACACGGCGTGTTTTACCACTGGTTGTTTCAGTTTTCAGCGTTGGTGTGTTAATTTTAAAATTAACAGTTTGAAAACTTACTGATGATGGAAAGGTTCCACTCATTACATTCTACTCCTTTGTCCATTTTCCTGCATGGCGTCTCGTACAAATTGGGTAATCATGCCACGACGTTGTACTAGTAAATCATCAAAGCCTTGCGAGTCATTGGCTTGAATATTGAAATTGATTGTAGCACCACCCCCGCCACCTAAATCACCGTTACGTACAATTGATCCTGTACCTTGTGGCACAAATAGTTCTGGGCCACTTTCACCTACTACGTATGGATTACCACCCATAACAGGTCCACCCAATGCTCTACCACTATATGTCTGCCCACGGATTGCGGCCACTTGAGCCATACCCATTGCCAATGCGGCTCCAGCGAAACCTAGGCTGAATGGGAATGGGTAAGCGGCTAATGCTTTGGTAACAGCCGCATAAGTACTCATCAATGCGTTAGCAATGTTTAATGCTTTAGCCGCTTCAAATGCTTTCTTATTTTGTGTGCCTAACGCTGAAAACATTTGTGCGCTGGCTTCAACCAATAATTGATTCTTTTCATACGAGGACTTCATTTCAAAGTCAGCGTATGTTTTTGCGGCTGCTTTCTTAGCATCGTAACCCATGATGCTAGCACCTTGGCCTTGTAATTCCATAAACCGTGCGTCTTCAATACGCTTGCGGTCCATTTCTACTAACTTAGTAACGTGTTCAGCAAAAGCAGTTTCTTTAGCAAACAAATATGCTTTGTATTCTTCACTGTCTCGGCTATAACCATTTCTGGTTAGCATTGCTTGGTAATCATTTAAGACTGAAATCTTTTTATCGTATTCCGAACGGAGGCCATATTCTTCATTAACCTTGGCAGCATAAGCGGCAATTTCTTTATTCAAGCGCACTTGGTTACCTAAGATGGCCATTTGATTGCCGGACTGTCTAGTAAGTGCTAGGTCTTTTTCAGCCTTCATTGCTCCACCAAGGTCATAACCGCTTGGGGCATCTATTTCAGATAAGCCAGCGTTAACTGCCGCATTGATTTTATTTTGTAAAACTAATTGTTGATTAAGTCCAGCAATTTTGGATTGTACTAAATTACGTGCTTGCTCTAATGAAATATTATATTTCTTAGCGGCTTCGCCTATTGCCTTTTCTGTTTCGTATGACGCTTCACCGTATTGATTCTTGATAGCCATCAAACGGACTTGTTCTTCTAATGCTGGAACAATGTTTTCTTCTAAGTCTAATTGTAACTGCTTGATTGCCATAGCAACACGAGCGGCTTCAGCATCTTGTTTACTTAGGTTTACACGAGCCTCAACTTGTTTTTTGGTTTCGGCTTCGGTTTTGGCCACAGCATCTGTAATACCCAAAAAGTCCATAGCGGCTGTTAACAATGGCCCACCAAATAAGCCTACAATAGTTGCCAAAATAGTAGCAACACGCACGATTGGGTTGGCACCAACAATCAAGTTAAAGGCAGCGGCTGCTCCGCCAGCGGCACGCAAACTGGCAACTACAGCAACAAAGCCTGTAACAATAGCCTGTATGGCTGTAGCAACCTTAGCCGCCATGATGACAGCAAAGAATGTAATAGCCGCACGGGTTGCCGCACCTAGTGCTGTGACTAATGGGCCACCCCATAGTTCTATAAACTTGATTATGGCATTAGCGGCAGTTTCAATGTAAGGTGCTAGGTTAGCAACGGCTTTGGCAATTCCGCCTTCTATGATTTGTTTAATCTCAGTTAGTTTATCCAAGGCATTTTCTACACCTTGAGTATCAACATCGCTTAGGGCAATGCCTAACTTTTTAAATCTTTCTTCAAGGCGTTGTGCTTCGTCAGCGGCCTTGAGTAATTTAGCGCCTTGCTTGCCTAGAATATCTACAGCAATGGCCGCACGTAAGGCTGGATTCTCAATACCTTTAAGTGCTTCACTGATCTTCTTTAACTGTTGGTCCGCAGGTAAGTTAGCAATCTCAGCGGCCTTAAGACCCAACATGCCAAGCGCGGCAGCGGCTGGGCCTGTGTTTTTAAGTAATGCGTCACCAATGTTTTGCTGTAACTTTTGTAAGCCTGCTGTTAACTCATCAAAACTTATACCAGCAAGGTCAGCACTCTTGGCTAGCGCATCAAAGCCTGCGGCACTAACGCCAAACTTTTGACTTGCTTTGTTAAGAGCATCAATTTGGTTAGCAATTTTTGTGAACTCAGCGGCAAGGGCACCAGCAACAACAACTTTGCCAAGGTTTAATAATTGGTCATGTAATCCACCAAGAGCACGTTCGGCTTGCCTTGTATCCGCCGTGACCTTAATTGTAGTTTCTTGTGTTGCCACTATCTGCTCCTTGCTTTGCTCATCGCTTTTTTATGTTCTTCTGCTTCAAACTTATAAAATGCCGCCCAGCCTGCGAACTCTGCTTGCGACATTTCCAGTACTTGTTCTACTAGCAGACCCAAATCCTTTGCCAGTCTATAGGCAAACATCAGATCAGAGTCTGCTTTTAGTTTTTTTCTACTGCTTCCTGATCGTAGTCTTCAGCACTTACATCATTCATTTCAGCAACAACGCGGATTATGATACTTGGATCAACTTCATTCATAAGGATCATCTTATCTGGCATGTTGAACATCTTTGTACCATCTTCATTACGTGCTTTGATGATTAAGTTTTCTACCAATGCTTCAACAGTCTTGCCTTGTTGGCTTAATTCAATAAGTTTAGCCTGTTCTCTTAGGTTAGTACTGGCTTTGAAATACACATCGCATTCCCACTCAGGTACTGAAATCTTTTTCATCTCGCCACCAATGCGTGTACGAAAATGTGCTGTTGCTTTATCTAATACTTTACTCATTTAATTCTTCCTTTTAATTGATTCTAAACTAGGTCCAACGATACCTTTAGGTGCTTGTTTACTACCACGCATACCTTGGGGTGTCATATGGCGCCCTTTATCTAAGACTCCGATATACGGAACTTTATTCTCAATGTTAAAATTAACATCTTGAACTTGTTTTGTCCACCCTGCTTTCGCCCGCCCTGTTTTAATTGGAGTACGCTGTTTTACCTCCGCAAACACAGTATCGGCTAATCGCTTGACTTCGCTCCTTAGTTGGTTTCGCAAGGCCCCTTTAAGACCTTGCTGACCAATAAAATCAACTTTTAGCATGAACTATTAAACTGCTGTTGTGCTATAAGCCGCTGAACCAGTTCCTTGGAAACTGATCGACGCTTCTACCAAACCATCTAATGAACTATTAACTGTATAACCAGTAACGATGACATTGCCAGTAAAGGCATAGTCACTAGTACTAGCATAGTTTTGCTCAATGTAGAACTTGACAGCAACACCTGCGGCTCCAACTAATCCAGTTGTTGGATTAAAAGTAGTTTCATAAGTGTCAAAGTCAGCGGCATCAAAGTACACATCAGCACTACCGCTGAATGAACTCATGCCTGATACGTAAGTGCGTACATCAGTACCCATTACGCTTGTTTCAATTGTGTCAGCAGTCATTTCGATTGAGAAATTTCTAACTGCGGCTACGTTATTACCGTTTAAAGTAATCGCGCCGTTATTTCCTGTTAAGGTTGCCATCATCGTCTCCTAAGTTAGGCTGTGTAAGCACAAGCGCCTGAACCTTGGAAACTGATAGATGCTTCTACCATTCCGTCCATTGCGCTGTTTACTGTGAATCCAGTTACAATAACTTCACCTGAGAACTTACCTGCTGTGTCAGCAAGGTAGCCTTCAAATGTTAATGTACCTGATCCCACGGTACCGCTTGTTGGGTTCAATACTGTGTGTACTGCCAAGTGGCCTGTTGAACTTGCTGGATCATAATAAATGTCCGCAGAACCTGACCATGAACTCATACCTTTTACGTATGTGCGTACATCAACACCCATTGTACTAGTTTCGATTGTATCGCTTGTTAATTCGATTGAAAAGTTACGTACGGCTGCGATTGTAGCAACTGCTCCACCTACTGATGCGTCTAATTTCAAGACACCATTGTTACCTGTTAAAATGGCCATTATTCGTCTCCTTGTATATTAATATTGGCTTCTTCTACGGCTGTTACGGTCGCCTTAGACTTCACCGGTGCCTTGGGACGAATAACGTCTTGCTTAGGCTGTTCTTTTTGGACCCATCCGGCGCTGGTCAGCAGATCTAATTCTGCTTCCTGGCACCAACGTGTCATGTTATGTTTGGTTACTTCAATCTTCATGGTGTACCTCTTAGGTAATTGTAAGTCACTTCAATGGTCATGACAAACTCAGCAAGTGGTTGTAAGCGTGGTACAATTTCAATGGTACGTAGTTGACTGTCAGTAACTCCTGATGCCAATAGTCCACGGTAGCGGTCGCTGTCTAATTGTTTTTCTACGGCCTCTATAAGTTCGTTGCGACGGCTATCCAATTCTGTTCCACGTACAAATCCACGGATCTCAAAAGTCATAACACCTCTGCGGCGTCCTTGACCGGGGGTACCCATTGTGATTGTTTCACGTTCTTCTGTAGTTTGTTGTACTAGCAATGCTGGAAATTGTGTAATGGCCAACTTCTCAACATCGAATGGCTCACGTGTGACTAATACCACATGTGGATCATCTATTTCCTTCAGCACATCAACTGTGTTAATGGCTACTTGTTCGCGTAGGCTAGGCATTTAGCGTACCAACTTTAGGCTTTGTAATGATTGCTTTTCGGCAGTTGTTACTGTGTTGTTATCATTAACATCGTATTCAACACCCAAGCGTAAGCAAAGGTCCATTTCATGTTCGAAACGGCCTTGATAATAGTTCATCATTACTTGGAATTTGTCTTCGTTGCCCTGTGTTTCAAACTTGGATAGTTTAGGGCAAATATGAAAAGCCAATGCGTGGTATACGGTGGCTTGCGTCCACTGGGTTTCAGTAAGTAACGCGGCGTTAAAAGTTACGCTAGAGGCTTGTGTCTTTTGGTACGCTAGGAACCAACGGACTTGTAATATGCGGTTTACTTCTATTTCACTACGGGCTAGTTCAGCATCCCAATCAAGTACACCATAATCTGTAATAGTAGGTTCGACCTGTAGCAAGTCGTCAAGGGTTGCGTATGACATAGAGTCCTTCTCCGTAGTATGAAATATACCAAGTCCTTCTTGGTATGATAGTATTTAGTCCACCCGGTGAAAATACCACTGATAATAGTCAAAAAGAAAGGACTGTCTTTTGAACAGTCCTTTGTCAGAGTAGTTAAATGTCAGTAAAACTATTCTTTGTTGTCTAACCTGTTATAGCAGATTAAGAAACAATGCTAGAGTCGAAACTCAATGCTACACCAGCAAGGTCTTGTAGTTCGCCGTGTCCGTAGATTGCTGAACCAACGATATCCCAACCACGTAATGCGGCTTGACGTTGTGTTTCAATCTTGATGTCCTGCATGAGTGCTAGACCCAATGCGTCACGATGGAACAAACCACCAATGCTGTCGCCAGTAGTTGAAGTAATGTTACTTGTTTCATAAACTGGAACACCACCTAACAAGCCAACGTATCCGCTTTCTAATGCTGAGTTACCAACCATAGAAGCAGGAGCGGCAAATGTTGAAGTAATGCTTGACTTCAAGTCATACGCAACTTCTGGGTGTAACACAATAGCGCAATCACCAGTTGTGTCGTAACCTTGAGCACGTAGTTTAGCAATGGCTTCAAACAATTTAGCGGCAGTTGCGGCTGTTGTGTTAGAACCAACTACAGTTGAGAAGTTAGCAAAGTTACCTGCTAAGTCTTGGTCAATCTTACGAGCAATTGCTTCACCGAACAAACGTCCGATATCGCTTACTACATTGCTAGCACTGGCAATCATAGCCATGTCGCTGATAGAAGTCATAAGACCTACTTCAGAAACAGTCAATACTGCTGAGCCAGTTGAAACTGCTGTTGCTGTTAGTGCGTCGCCTTCTGTTAAAGCAGCCGCTGTCAACTTTGGATAAGTTGGAACAGTAACAGTTTTACCTTGGCCTTGTGCCAAAGTATAGTTGCGTACCAAACCGCGCATGATTGAACGCTCGTTTGCTACAAATAACGCTTCTGCTACGATTGATGGTAACAGGTCGTTTAGGGTTGTGGTTGTTGAAGTTGACATAATAATTCCTTAGTTAAGTTAATTTAATCCGTTAGCCTTCTTGTACTCCTTGTACAAGGCTCGGTGTTCTGGCTTAGTCATATCCAGAGTAGTTACATCGAGTTTGCCTGGCACGGCTCCGGGATTAACTGAATTCTTTCCGTTGCTTGTAGATGGCGTTGCTTGAACAAAATGCGGATTCTTGTCTAAGAATTCTTTAACTAGTTCTTGTGGCGTAAAGGGTTTACCTGCGTCACTATAACGAACCTGGCCGGTTTCATCTACTACTTCAACTTCACCATTGACTAACTTTACATTGTTACGCAACAGTGATTTGACCTGCTCTGGATTCACGCTTTTGAATTGACTCGCGGCTTGAATTAAGGGCATTTCAATCTTAAATTCACTAATCATAGAGTCACGTCTCGCAATCTCTTGATCTTTTATGGACAACTTTTCTTGAAGAATCTTTTCAAATTCCCCACGCTTTAAACTTTCTTCTTGCTTGATCTTTTCGGATTGAGCCTTAAGTTGTTTAAGTTCTTCTAAATCACCTAGTTCCGCGAATTGCTTCTCGTATCTTTTGGCTATGGAGTTTTTAAGTCCTGCCATGTGATTATCAAACTCTGCTTGCGTATAAGTTTTAGTTGCCTGTTCCTGACTTGTTTCTTGAGCGTCAGTTGCTTGTTCTGTTGCCAATGTATTTTCGGACATCGTAGCCATCCCTCCTTAGGAGTATTTGTGTAATATATTTAGTCACCCGACTAAATTATCATGTACTTAGCGTACTTTTCAGTGGGTGATTATTTTTTCTTCTGTTTAGTACTTGCTTGGCTGGCTTTGATAGCCTGTGCTTGGCGAACAGCACCAGCACGGGTAGGATATACTTTACCTGTAGTGCCGTACTGCCAACCTTTGCCGCCACGCGGGCCTGTTGCTTTGTGAACTGGCATGATTAATCCTTAGTACTTCTTAGGTGGTTTCTTACCGCCACCTTTCTTTTTTCCATAAGCCATATTAATATTCCTCCGGTTTGTGTACATAGCCTAGTGCCATGTAGTCAAGGTGCTCTTGCTCTGTGCGGGCAATGTACTCTTTTTCAGTCTCTGGATCAACCATGATGTGTGGTTCAAAGTAAACTTCTGCTGGCAATTGTTCAGCAGGCAAATACTCTGGCCCAGGCAACAATAAGTCTGGATCTTCACCTAGTAATTCAAGAATTTCGCGATCAACTACTGCTAGTACACGCGGGTCAGTGGCAGTTTCTTTGGCCATCTTAAGGTTAACAAAGTCTTGTTGCTCATCACGTACATCGAATGAGTCTGGATATTTGACCTCGCCATCAAAGGTTGTGCCCATGTAAGCGGCAAACAAGTCCCATATTTGTTCTTCAGCAAGTTCTAATTGATCAGCCTTTTCACTTAGTTTACTGTTTAACAAAGCAAATTCGGTTTGTAGTGCTACACCGCTGGCACTTTGTGTTTTAGTAGTTCGGACACCTGAGGTATGTGCCATTTTATCAATAGCCGCAACACGAGCCGCAATGCTATCATAGATATGGCCAAGCCCATTGCCCGCAGGCTCTAACAAGAATGGCTTTAATCCTGGATCAATGTTGTCTGGCATCATGATGATTGCGCCAGCGCCAGCACCTGCTTCAGTGTCTGCTGTTTTAACCAATGCTGGATGGTTTTGTAAACGGATCAACTGTTCAATTTCACTGTACTCATTGTAGATAGCACGTTGTTGGTCAGCAATGTCACTTAAGTCGCTTGAGCCAATGCCACGTACAGGACTGCGTGTGCTATAGATCTGTACTGCTGGCACCATACCCAAGCCGTTAACTTCTACGTATTCTTCTACAGGCCTACGTTGCTTGTGGTCTACTACGGTAGTTGTAATGGTATCTGCTGTCCATTCTTTAATAGTACTGAGTGTGTCGTTGACTTCTTCAATGTACTTCATGTAGGTTAATTCATAACGGCCAGTTGGGCTACGTGTCCACTTCCAATCCAGCACAGTCAGTGGAGTCAACAAGTTTACATAAGGTCTGCTACCCATTTGGATTTGGTCAGCCAATGTAGCGGCACCCACAGCAGGGCGTGTGACCAATACCCAGCAATGTCCAAACACACCTGCCCATATGGCCGCATCTTTCATAAATGCGTCTAGGCTACGGCCTTCTAAGTCAGCATCATAACAAAAGTCTTCAGTCATGGGGTTATATTCAAGCGAACCAAACTCACGCTCAGGGCATTGACGGAATAAGAAACTAACATAAGTCGAAATGATTGATTTACAATGGTTATCCAGCGGGGTGCTGTCTAATCGTGCTTTGTACTCTCTTGTAGTTTCTAATTGGTATTGTACTAAATGGCCTGCTTGTCTGTACTCTTCACCGCCCAAGTATGACTCAAGGTAAAACTGCCAACGCTTTTGATAGTCGTTGAACATTTGATTAGTACTAACGATACTTAAGTATCGTTCCAGGCTTGTTTGCGTTGTTTCCATTGTGCTTTATGCTCCGATATTATGTGTCCAGCGTCTTGGCTGTACAATGTCGCTTGTATCTTTACGCACTGGGAACAAGTAATCAACCATGTAACCAAGTGCGTCCATCATGTGGTCGTAACCACTGTCTTTATCAGGTTGGCTTGAGCCTTCCTTGTACGTATGTCGTTCTAAACCTTCTATCGTATATTTACACTTAGGATGGATAAACAGGTGTCGAATGCCTGTGCTGTCTTTCAAACGGCTGTTAACAGCATTTATTCTATCACGGACTGGGGTGTGGCTTCTGGGTGCTTTAACGATAAAGCCACCGTTGGCGAGTATTGTGTGGTCAGTAGTGCCGCCAGCCGAACTTTTTCGTGCGGCTCCGGCTGGATCTGGATAGACGAAGACTTTACTACGGCCATATCTGCTTTTAATTTCATCCACAATTTCGGCGGTGTTAGAAGAAAACATACGGATTTCATCGATGACATACAAATTATCTCCCTGACGTACTGCTATTACTGCTGACATGGGATCTATGTTAAAGTCCATGCCTATGTAAATTATTGATAAGTCTATTGTCTTGGGAGGTAAGCAATTGTCTTTGCGATCAAATGCGTAATAAATCCTGCCTGCGTATGTTTCAAATGTAGCCAAAAACTCTTGGCGAAATGTGCGTTCATCTAAGTCTTGGCGTGCGGCTTCTATTTCTTCTGGCTTAACATTGCCGCCTTCTATAGTGGTATATTGGAAACTGGCCCACTGCCCGGGCTGTTCTAATGGCATGGTGTACAAATCATGCGCCCAGTTGCCCATACCTTTTGGAGTACCAATGAACAAAGCCTTGCCCTGTTTGTCTGCTAGTGTTGGACGCAGTACTTCATACCATGCTTCTGGATCTATGTCAGCAAACTCATCTAGGACCAACATGTCAAGTCCAATACCACGTAGGCTGTCAGCATTGTCCGCGCCCTTAAGGCTAATGTTAGATCCATTCTTAAGTGTGATAGTAAGTTCACTTTCGTTAACCTTCTGTGTCCACTTTAAGTCTTGTAGTTTGTGCTTGAGTTTGCGCCAAACAATCTGCTTGGCTTGTCTATATGTAGGTGCTACGTACCATACTTCACTCATGGGCTTACGGGCGTGGTAACATAGTTCACGGATGCTAAGGTGTGTCTTACCAAAGCGCCGTCCTGCTACTACTACACGAAAACGGTGCGTATCATTAGCAATGGTATCTTGTGCTAGGCTTAAGGGCATTATTTTAAAATGGTTGCCCAGTCAATGTGATTAGCCAAATAGCCTATAATTGGACCTAGTATCACAGCCGCTGTGGCAATCTTGGCCATAGTGCTGTTACGGAATGTTTTTAAGTCATCAATATCATCACTGAGTTTGGCATGCTGTGAGCATGAAGCATCGTACATTTTCTTTAGTTCTTGTTTAAGTTCTGCGTCATTAGCACGAACTGTTTCTTTCAGTTCATCTACCTTGGTTTCCAGCACTGCTACACGCTCATTAGTTGTGGCCATTATTCATCGCTCCAAGGTAGTGGTTGGTTAGTGTCGCTGTTAACACCTGTATCACTTTGCCCAAGTATGTTCTTGCCTAGCCATATGAGCATGACAGCATTGCCACTTAGTGCTAGGCTTAACTGTGCCCTGCGTAATGACTGCTTCAAGTGCTCGCGGCCTTTTGTAAGTTGATCCGCAAAATTGTATCGCAAGGTGTCTTGCTTGATGCCAAACCAGTCAGCAATCTCACTATCTTTACAGCCAATGCCCGCTAGTTTTTCTACTTCTTCTGGGTCTATGACCTTCTTATCGCGGCCAACAGGGATTCCTTGATACTCAGCAGTAACAAGTTCTTTGGGCTTGGGTCCTGTTTTACTTGGATTAGGCGGCTGTAGTGTGCCTTCTGCTTCAACTATCATGCTGAACGGTTCTCTACTTTAATTCTAAAATTACGGCGATCAGTAGCACCTGTATCTGTAGTTACACTGGCAGTAACAGTATATACTTTGCCTACTTGTCCGCCCGATAAGTCCACATAAGTCCAAGTGTTGCTTTCTGCTAGGCCCTGTGCTTGTTTAACCAATGGTGCTGGGTCATTGGCACGTACTTGTAATGAATACGTGACTGTGCTGAGCACGGCGCCAGTAGGCAACCAATCACTCCAGTCCATGCTGTATATTAATCTGGCTGAAGGATCTTTGCTGATCCAACTGCCTTGTGTGTCGCGTTCATAACCTGTTCTAACTATAGTCATGGTGTAGGGTATCCTTTAATCTTATTTACACGAGTTTCAGAATCTATGCTTAAAATGCGGGATTCTGGTTCGATCCAAAGTGTTCGTGTTTCACTTGGAATCTTCAGTTGATAGTATTCATCAATGTTTAGTATTTCACCTGCGGACAATACAAAGCCGTTAACTTGTAAGTTGGCTTCAAAGCGTACTAATATACCAACAAATACCAGTGGCATTGCTGTTGTACTCAACAAGTTAGCCTGTGCTAGTCTTAAGATTTGGTTATTGGTCACCATTTGACTTGTACTAGTCCATGCGGCACTATAACCAGTAATCTTACTGTTGTCTGTTGCTGGGAAAGCAAACGCTTGGGCAAGCAAGGTACTTGATGTGTTTCTAGTACGGCTGTTGTTGACTGTTAAGTTCGCACTTACAGTCATTACGCTTTCGTTGCGGCGCAAGTACGTTGGTACTAAGTTAAAAGTACTTGCTGAACTAATGCTTGCGGCACCAAATTGTGTATTAACACCTGTAGCAGTCATTTGTACTTGACTAAACATGTACTGCGGTTGGTCAGCAGTTATTACACCTGTACAAGTTAATGCGCTGGTACTTTCTAATAGTATAGTGCCAGTTGCGTTTTTATAAGCCGCAGTTAATTCTGTATAGAATGCTGTAAATTCAGCAGATATCTGTTTGATACGTAATACTGTTGGTGTTACACTAACTGACGATGTTAAGTTTGCTTGTGCTTTGGTAAAGTCATATGGCTGTGCGTTTACTGTGGCAGTAGATGTTTGAGTTACTACAAAACCATTGTACTTCTTAGCAGTAACTGATAATGTTGCTGTTGCTGTTAATGCTGTTTGTCCAAATCTAATTCTATTACCAGTTGAAGTTGCTGTAGCAGTTACTTGTAATGCTGTAGGTGTTCTAGCAATCTTTCTTACTGTACTTGATTGTGTAAAGTTTGATGTCAAGGATGCTGCCATTGAAATCAACTTGTTAGCATTAACTGTTTGAGTCGCAGTGCTAGTTAATGCCACTTGTGCTTGGTTAACTAATCCTGTTCTATCTAAACTGCCATAAGCATCATACAATCCCAATACGCCAGTTTGGTCATTTAATACGTAAGGGTATTGAGATACAATTGAAGATTCATTAAAATCGTTGTCTGTGAATAATATATCCGATGCGGCGGATTTTACTATCAAATAACCACTGTTGGGATTATCATAACTGTAATAAGTTCCAGCACTGATACTGCTAAATGCTAAGTTCATAAAACTTGGAATTGATTCTGAAGAATTTTCGCCAAGATAATTAGATTGTATTGTAAATGTTACGCTTGAAGCGCCACGGCTCATAGCAAAAGTAAATGTTGGACCAAATCCAACATCGCCGTCAATTACAGCAAGGCTAAATGAATTACTTGTAATAACACCGCTATAAGTTCCTAAGGATGTGTTAAAAGTTGTTACCAACATGATAGTTACATCATCAGTAACTCCAAAATTAGTTCCTGCCACTGATCTGTAGATTAAACTATAAGTTCCAATAGTACAGATTCTTTTCCAAACTGGATTACTAGTTGAATACAATACTTTAAAACTATGATCCCACTCAAACTTAGCATTGGCAGGAATAGATCCGCCTATGCTCTTACTGGTAGTAGCATCAAAACTATCTAGGCTAAATGATCGAGAACCAAAAGTACCTGTACCACCATTAATTGCTTGTAAATCATACAATGTTGGACTGCCACCAATAATTTCACCTGAGATGTCGTATTCAACGCCATTAATATACAAATAGTTACGTGTTGGGCCAACAGCATAAGTTCTTGTAATGGTCAAATAGCCGCCAAGGTTAACTAGTGTTTCACTAAAGCCAGTTGTTAAACTACTAGGAGCAATAGCAATATCTTGGACTCGTAGTTTACTCCAATTATTCCATTGAGGTTGATAACCAATTGAGGCATCCCAATATCCATTTGGTCTTGGATACCATCTGTTGGCTGTAGCACGTAAGGCAAATGAACTTGTTAAGTTTGCTGTGGCAAAGTCTAAATCTAGTGCGCTGGCTGTTAAACTAGAAGTAGCAGTTAAGGTTTTGGTAATTCTAGCAGTCTTAACAGGTACTAAAGTTTGTACAGCATTGGCACTTATATTTGCTTGTGCGGACTTAACAACATTGATTTCAAATGTCAATGCTGTTGTGGCTGTTAAGGTTATCTCGGCTAGATCTAAATCTTGGCCTTGTGCTGTTAGACTTGTGCTGGCTATTAGGCCAGCGGAGCCAACAACTAAATTACCAGCATTGATATTGAGGCTAAACGAACTTGTAAGATCAGCAACTTGAGGCATAATCTTGCCCACAATAGTAGCAACAAATCCGTTAGCACTTAGGCTAGCACTAGCAGTTCTGATAAAGTTATCTGGTTGTGCTGACAATGAATTAGTTACTGTGAGGCCAGCAACTAACTCAGCAGTACGTTTTGCTTGTACAGTCTGTGCGGTTGATGATGTTAATGCGGCTTGTGCTTCAATTGGGCCTGATAAATCATCATAAAAGTTTTCATTAAAATGTAGTAAAAATTCTGTAGTACTTAAAGCACCATCAAAGATTTCTCCAGTAGGCTTATAATTGGCTGGAGCACTGATGCCTTTGGCCATATAGAATTCATCAAAGTATGTGCCAGTTGTACCAATTTCGCCGGGACCAGTAAACCAAACATAATCAAGTGTACCTGTGGCGATTGCCCCAGCGTAAGTGACTGTGTTGCTTGTAACAGTTCCAGCGCCATTGGTAAATTGTAATGTTAAATTAGAGCCACTTCTAAAAAATTCCCAACGACTCCATCCGCCAGTTATAAAAGCATTAGCAACAATGTGACTTGTGCCATTATAAGTTACGCTAGGATAATTTTGATTGACTGTTGTTTTATAACCTAGGCTCCAGTTACCTGCGTTAACATATTCTTTGTAAGTGTTAGCAGCCGCACTAGTACTGCCCATGTCCATCCAAATGCTGATATAAAAATCTTCATTGGCGTCAATTGCTTGACTTTGTAGTGTTTGAATTTGTAAGGTAGTAAGTTGGCTAACTTCTGCTCCTCGTAACCAAAAACTACCTGAACCATATTTGTAACTGTCTGTGCGTAATCTAGCAGAACTACTAGGTTCATTGACAATATAAGCACTGTGGTTATGGCGATTTTTATAACTTAAGTATAAAGGTTGTAAACTAGTTGTTGATACTAAATTAGCATTAATATTTTTAATTCTATTCGCAATTATTGATTGAGAGAAAGAAACAGTTAATGCGCTAGATACATCAGTAATAGAACTTAGGTTAGCACTTATAGATGAATTGCTAGTTAGTAAGCCTGCTAACTGACGTATAACATTAACATTTGCGGAGATTGAGCAATTGCTAAAGGCATTTAAATCAGCGCCTTCTATGTGACTAATAATTGCTGTAACTTCTGCTGTAACTGTTAAAGCCGCGGATAGAATAACAATTTCATTTACATCAGCAGAGACTGAGGCTGAAACCAATATAGAACTATCAACATCACGTGAACGGTTAGCATCAGTTTGTTGTGTTACGGCTGTTGATAAATCAGCAACAATATCTCTTAATCTATTTGCTTGTGTAGTTGTAGATGCGTCGCTTGATACATTAACAATAGTATCAACAATTACATTTGCCTGTGTAGTTAAACTAGCATCAGTAAACGCACTTAGATCAGCACCTTCTATGTGACTAATGGTCGCAGATAGATTAAATGTTGATGTTAAGTTGGATTGCGCCTCTAAAATTCCATCAAGTTGAGATGTTTGTGTTACTGCTGTTGATAACGTAATATCAAACAAACGTAATCTAATATTATCAATAGTAATAGAACTAGCACTAGATAAATCTCCAGTGGCTTCTACTACAACTCCACCAGGTATTCTTTCAGCGTCACAACTAACTAAACTTGTTGAAGATAAATCAGCATTGACAAATCTTACTCTAACATTGTCCGCAACCAATGAAAAAGCCGCATCTAAAGCGGCTTCATTAAATCTAACTCGTTGGTTAGCAATTGCGATTGTAAAATCTGCGGCATCTTCGCTTGAATAGTTTCTAGTGCGGCTTGCGTCAGTACTAATACTGAATACACTTGAAACAGCAATATTATTATCACGAATGCGACTTACTTCTGCGGCCAATGCGGCACTACTCATAGCAAACAGATCAGCGCCTTCAATATGGCTAATCATTGCTGTCTGAGTAAACTGACTAGACATTGCGGACTCGCCACTAGCAGTAACATTACCTGCGGCAGTAATTGAACTATCGCTCATCCAACTGCTAGAACCTTCAACTATTGCGCCGCCGGCAATTACAGTAGCATCACATGATACACTAGTAATAGCACTGATGGCACTTTCAGCATCAGCCGTGTAGACAAAATAACTTTCGTCTATGTAACCTGTTTCGTAATAATATAAATCTGCCATCTTTTATTCCTTATGCTATTTGAGCAATAAATGAAGTCATTGCGTTAGTACCTGAGTCAGTCATACTAATTGATTGATCAACCCATGTAATTCCTGAATAATTAGTTTCAAATGATCTAATAGTATGAATTCCATCAGCAAATGCTCGGGTTGGAGTAGATGTACTAGAAGGATTAGGACCACTAGCATAACTTGAATGCTGGGCAAAACACAAGAAAAGTCCAGTTGTTGTTGACAATGGTTTTGATTGTGCTGTAGGTACGCTAATACTTGCTTGTTGAGCAAGGCTACTAATAGTAACTGTTGTAATGGCTTTATTTGGTCTATAGATCCAAAGGCGAGATTGTCTACCATTGGCTCCGGCCAAAGTAGTAAGGCTTGTTCCAGACTCACTTCCGTCCATAATTTTATAAAAACTTTGTTGGCGTATTGCTATAGTGCTATTAGTACTAATGTTACCAATTGCTGTCCAACCACTTGGAGCAATTGCCGTTGGTGCCGTTGTACCTGCTGATCCCATTGAAAAGAAGAATACTAAATCACCTGCTTGTATTGTAGGTATGGTAATGGTAGCACCTGAAGTAACATTACTTGAAATGAATCCTACAACTGCGAATACTGCTGGGTCAATTGGATATCGGACTTTAACAACTCCAGAACCACCTGCTGCCACGGTGCTAGCAGATCCGCCCGAAGCAGATCCGCCACCGCCACCGCCAGTATTCGCAGTTCCAGCAGTTCCATTACCAGTACTTGCGCCTCCGCCTCCGCCTGTGCCACCACTGCCACCACTACTTGATCCAGAACCGCCACCGCCACCACCAAATACTTCTGAACTACTACTAAAACCTGTAACAGTAACACCGTTGGCACCAATACCGCCTACTCCAGTTCCAGCACCGGCTGTTCCACCAGCGGCTCCACCAGCGGCAGTATTTGATCCACCACCACCGCCACCACCGAGGAAGTTACTATTATTAATTCTTGCCAGTCCACCACCAAATGTTCCAGTACCTCCTGCTGATTCTCCAAGACCAGAAGTATTAGCAGCGCCACCACCACCACCAGCCGCGCCGCCGGCCTGGCCAACACCGGTTGCTCCGCCCGCTCCACCGCCAACTGAAGTTGTTCCAAATATTGAACTGCTATTTCCTACAGTATTTGCTGTAGTTT
>Ga0209230_10000095_pt1 | contig 32250 bp, 38 predicted proteins | sample LakOntMetagenome_FD_187467 | JGI IMG/M metagenome (GOLD analysis project Ga0209230, IMG submission 187467) | Freshwater and sediment microbial communities from Lake Ontario - Sta 18 epilimnion Metagenome (SPAdes) (version 2) | ecosystem: Environmental > Aquatic > Freshwater > Lentic | place... | reverse complement strand
ATATTAGATACGATGCTGGCACACAGTGGGCATTGGATAGCTAAATATACTAAAGAGAACAAAAATGGCATTCACAATACCACCAGAACTAACTTTAAACCTAGGTAGCTACCCTAACGACGGCACCGGTGACGATTTATATACTGCTTTTACTAAAGTAAAAGGTAGCTTTGATTTAATTAGTGACGGAATTGACGCAGTAACCGGGCAAAACTTAGGGTTAGGCACTAAGATATACGTAGATAATACCACTAATGTTTTGCAGTTTAAGACACTAACTAGCACTAAGTTAACTATAACCAATACTGCCAATACAGTAAACATTGAGGGGCTAGGGCGTGTGCAGGATGATACCAGTCCTAGACTAGGCGGTGATTTAATCATGAACTCTAAAGATATTACTGGTCAAGGTAATATCACAATTTCAGGTAGTGTAAATGCATTAGTATGGGGTATTGACATCAGGGACCTACAAGCACAGGTAGATGCAGGCGGTGGTGGAGGTGGGGCAGATGTTGATTTTGGTTCGTTTGACACGCCAAACCCTAACGATATAGATTTTGGCACGTTCATCTAAGAATTCAGGAGATATAAATGGCATTAAGATTAAGACGAGGCAGTGACGCACAGCGATTAACAATCACTCCTGCAGACGGTGAGTTAGTTTATGAAACTACAAATAAGCGATTGTTTGTAGGCGACGGTGTTACTGTTGGCGGCAACGGAGTTAGCGCACCTGTAACTAGCGTTAATACTAAGGTAGGAGCAGTGGCTCTAACTAGTGACGACATTCCTGAAGGTAACAACAAGTTCTACTATACAGATAATAAAGCATTAGATGCAGTAGGAACAATGTTTGAGAATGGAACTCATTCAAACATTTCGTTTGTGTATGACGAAACGTTAAACACAATTTCTGCAACTAGTGCTGGCGCATATACAAATAACGATGCAGTCGATGCTGTAGGATCTGCACTAGTTGCAAGTAACGGCACTAATACCGGTATTACATTTAGCTACACCGCTGAAACAAATACTATCACCGCCACAGTTGCAGCCAGCGGATCAGGAACAGTTGGTGCTGGCACTGCCGGGCAGTTTCCATATTATGCGTCAACTGGCTCTGCTGTTGCTGCAATTGGTGCAAATCTTACCTGGACTCCAACAGGAAATATTCTAACGCACACAGACGGCGTCTTTAATACTATTTCTGAAGTAGGCGACAAGGCTGTTATGCGTTTTGATTCATATCACGGTAACGCTATTCCAACTAGTATTGCATTAAGACGTGCTAGAAATACTGCGGCTAGTCCGTCTGCTGTGCAAACAGGTGATGTTTTAAACAGCATTGTGTTTTCAGCACATGACGGCACTGGATTTTTAAGATCAGGGGCAATTGTTTCTTCTATCACTGGAGCTGTTGCAACCGGCAAAGTTCCAAACTCATTATTATTTGAAACAACTAACACAGACGGTATTTCCGATTATCGCTTAAGAATTAGTGATGAAGGTATTGTAACAATTGGTCCAGTTGCAGTTGACGACACTGGCACAGGACAATTAATTGTTCGCCAGGCAATTAGTTCGTCAACAACTCCTATTGTTAATTTAAGAACAACGTTTGCTGACCAGTTTGGTCCAGTTATTGGATTTTATAAACAACGTGGTAATCAGGCTGCACCTGCAACTGCAAATCAAAACGATGTCACTAGTGATTTAAAATCATACGCATTTGATGGCACTACATTTAGATTATCAACTATTATTAGAACAATCGTTGATTCTCCAATTACAAGTGGTAGAGCACCGGGTGCTATCCAGTTTGGTTTTACTAACTTAGCAGGAACTTTAGTTTTTCCAACTAAGATTTCAGGAGCTACTGGCATATCAGTGTTATCACACACCGGTCAAATTACTGCCACTGGCACTATTACTGGCGGACGTTTTGAAGCAACTGGAACTGGCGCTGCATCTGTAACTTCTACTACAACATTAGACTTGTCTTCTCCAATTGCCGTTAAAGTAATAGGCGGTGGAACATTTAGACTGCCGTTACTAGATGCAACTCAACGCACTGCGCTGTTAGGAGTTAACGGCGATATGATCTATAACACAACTGAAAATAAAGTTCAGGCATACCAAAACGGGTTCTGGATTAACTTAGATGGAACTGTATAATGAAAGAATATATTGTCAGTCTCAACGCAGGGGTTGATTATGATGCCTTCTGGAGTGAGATAGAAAACATCAATGATACAGATTCCTTTGTCCCCGGCAGAGGAGTTGAAATTGTCAATGAGCGACCAGGTAGCTTAAGAAGTTGTCACTATGCACTAACTGATGAAGAAGCAGCTACATTAAGAAACGATCCTAGAATATTTTCTGTAGAGATTCCGCCACAGCTTAGAGACGATGTGCAAATTGGCTTAACAGCAACACAAAATGCAATCTTTGACAAAACTGGTGCAATTACTAACCCAGCTATTGTAAACTGGGGATTATTTAGAAATAACGCAGCTACTAATGTTATGGGTAGCAATACCACTGTAACCGGTGGGTATGAATACATACTTAACGGAAGCGGAGTAGATGTTGTTATACAAGATAGCGGCATTCAACCTGACCATCCCGATTTTTTTGATGGGAATGGTGTTTCTCGTGTGCAACAAATTAACTGGTATACTGCTAGTGGAATTTCAGGAACACAATCAGCAAATCACTATCGAGACTGGGACGGACACGGAACGCACGTTGCAGGTATTACTGCCGGTAGAACATACGGCTGGGCCAAAAACGCAAGAATTTATTCAGTTAAAGTTGGCGGATTAGAAGGCGGCGGAGATAGCGGCAGCGGTATTAGTGTTACAGATTGCTTTGATGTTATTAAACTGTGGCATCGTAATAAGCCAGTTGATCCTGCAACTGGCTATAAGCGACCAACTGTTGTTAATATGAGCTGGGGCTATGGTTCCAGCTTTAGCGGAATCACAGGCGGAAACTATAGAGGCACCTCATGGACGGGCTCTAGCAGAAGGACAGACTACGGAATGATAGGTCGACCTGGAGATTTTAGATTTGGGGTTCGCATAGGAAGCGTAGATTCTGACATGGAAGAGCTAGTTGCCGAGGGCGTTATAGTTTGTGTAGCAGCCGGAAACTACTATCAGAAGATAGATGTAGTTGGCGGATTAGATTATAATAATTATTTTACCAACGGATTTGGAAATACTTACTACCACAGAGGTTCAAGCCCTATGGCCGCTGGTGCTATTATTGTTGGAAACATTGGTGTAAGTTTGTCAGGTGGGTTCGAAGTTAAAAGTGCTTCAAGTGAATCTGGGCCTAGAGTTGATGTGTATGCAGCCGGCACAAATATCATGAGCACTTGCTCTACAACTAATGCGTTTGCGGGCTATGTTACAAACTATCCTGCAAACACCGCATTTAAAATTATGAACATTAGTGGAACAAGTATGGCTAGTCCGCAAGTATGTGGATCATGTGCCTTATTATTAGAAGTATACCCTACTGCTACTCCTGCCATGATTAGATCAATGATTACTAGCGATGCTGCATCTGACTTGATGTATACCACCGGGTCTGACACTGATTACACAAACAGTAGTAGCATAAAAGGATCACCTAACAGAATTTTAAAAAATAGATTTAATACTGCATCTAACGGTATAACAACTGGTGCAGTTACATTTATTAACACCGCTCTGAGATAATATATGGCTTTAAATGTTTGGACACAACCATCCGGATACACGTTTGGGACGTTTCAAGAACGTCTGCAGCAAAATTTACCGTTACCGGTAGATAGTGTTCCTGACGGAACAACATTTACAGTAATTTCTGGAAGTTTGCCACCAGGGCTTCGCATCGAAAACGGAGCTATCATCGGAACATCCGGTGAAGTTGCAAGAGATACAACTTATACATTCTGCATTAGAGCAAGTCATTCTACAGGGATATCTGATAGAACATTTAAAATTACAGTTGTGGGACCAGACAGTCCGTTGTTTATTACTGCTGCGGGTGATTTAAAACTCGGCAGTAATGACCAGCTGTATGTGTTAGATAGTTCGTTTGTTGATTATCAAATTGCTGCAATTGATACTGACACTGCGGCCGGGCAGATACTAAGTTATTTTATTGCAAGTGATGATGGCGAATTACCGCCTGGCCTAATTTTAACACAGCAAGGGCGAATTACAGGATTTGTTCAGCCAGCATTATCGATTAAAGTTGCCGACGGCGACGGTTCATACGATAATACGTATTATGATAATGTAGCATACGACTTTGGTTATCGCCCAACAAACGGATATGACTCATACATTTATGATTTAGTTTACTACGACTTTGCATTACCAAATAAACCTCCTAAGAAGTTAAACCGTAACTACGAATTTATTGTAACGGTTACAGACGGTGATAGTATTACTAAACGTAAATTTAGAATTTTTGTTGTGGGCGATGATTATTTCCGAGCTGACAATATTGCATTCCCTGTTAACTCAGGACTGTTTACAGCAGATGTAAACTATCTACGTGCTCCTATCTGGACTACTCCTGCTAATTTAGGAACACGTAGAGCTAATAATTATATTTCGTTTATCCTAGACACGTTTGATGCAATTACGGCAGGTGTAATAATTTATAGCATGACTGAAGAAGAGATTGCTAAACTACCTCCAGGCACACAATTTGACCCAACTACAGCTGAAGTATTTGGAACAGTTCCTTATCAGCCTGCTATTACAAAAACATACAGCTGGACTATTGTAGCAACACGTTACGGAACTAACGACGACGTTGTTACAACCGAGCGAACATTCTATGTTAACATCATAGGCGAAATTGATAGCGTTATTACATGGAACACTGATAGTAACTTAGGAGCCATTGATGCCAACTTTATATCAACCCTGAGTCTTTCTGCCACTACAACCGTAACAGATGCAATTGTAGTATACACTGTTCAAACAAATGCGCTGCCGGTAACTGTTAATATTAATCCTGCAACATCAAATGTATCAATTACTGGATGTGGCGAAGCTGCATTTAATCAAACTCTAGTGTTAGGTAGTAAAGTTAACGGAAAGAATAGTTATGTTCTAGATACACTAAGCATTGTGTGGAGTGGATTCTTTTGGACATTTAGGAAATTAGGTCTTAATCAATACTATAAATCAGTTGATGATGTTGAGTTTCCTTGGCAAATAACTACGTGGACTCCGATGGTAGGTGCTAGCGAAGTATTGCCAACTTGCAGTCAACAAGGCGGATTAGCGGGTGACGGTGTTATAACCACATTAACATTCCCTCAACAGTTTGAGGTGCCGTATATTGTTGGGTCTATGATTAATATCACCGGCATGAGTGTTCCTGCATATAACGGAACCTACTCAGTAATAAATTGCACAACTACTACAGTTTCATATAGAAACGAAACTAGATTACCTGCACTGTCAGGAACTGTTAGTGTAGCTAACGGTGGCTTTCCACCGGGGTTGGTATTAGACCTGAGCGGAGAAATTGTAGGTAAAGTAAATCAATACAACAACGAAGACGGTGCAGGTCTAATTACATTTGATACTAATTTATCAACTGACTTTTTACTAGACGGTGGAACAACTACAGTTGATCGTTCATACACGTTCGATGTTAAAGCAAGAGATCAATTTGGATTTAGTGCTAGTATTAAGACTTTTACATTAAATGTAACTACACCAAATAACAGACTATACAGCAATATTTCTATTAAGCCGTTGCTAAAATTAGACCAACGTGCAGTATGGAAGAACTTTATTACAGATAGCACAGTGTTTACTCCGTCTAGTATATATAGACCAAACGATACTAACTTTGGAGTTCAGCGAGATTTAAAAGTATTAATTTACGCAGGTGTAGAAACTACCGAAAGTGCAGCGTATGTTGGTGCCATGGGCTTGAACCATAAACGTAAGACTTTACAGTTTGGTGAAATTACAAAAGCAGTTGCAGTAATTCCGGGAACATATAATCAAGTATACGAAGTTGTTTATGTGAGAATGATCGACCCATTAGAACCTAACGGTAGAGTATTGCCACAACAGCTAAACCATCTAGGTAGACAAACTGACACTATTCGGATTGATAGTAAGATTAACTTCTGGGACAGCCGAGCGAATCCTACTAGTTTAGTAGAAGACCGTCCGTATAAAGAACGTCCTGATATGAGTATTAACATTAATAGCCAAGGCTACTTAGTGTCAGATCCTCAGGCTGCTACCTACTTCCCAAATAGTATAACTAACTGGAAGCGCAGACTACAGGAAGTGGGTGTTACTGAACGAAACTACTTGCCGTTATGGATGCGCAGTATTCAACCAGGCGGTAAGCAAGAGTTAGACTTTCAGCTGGCATTACCAATTTGCTACTGTAAGCTAGGCACAGCAGACGATATAATTTTAAACATAAAATACAGTGGATTTGATTTTAAATCCTTAGAGTATACAGTTGACCGCTACTTAATTGATGCCGTGGACGGTTACGCACGAGATAAATATCTCGTATTCAGAAACGATAGGATAACAATATGAGCACTTTAAATTACGCAGCGATTGACGAAACTTACCCGGTTGCAGGGCAAGATAATAACAGCCAGGGTTTCAGAGGAAATTTTGCTGCTATCAAGAATGCTATTGCACAAGCAGAAGCAGATATCACTACGTTAGAAACAAACACCGCTAAGAAGAACGCCACAAACGACTTCAACGCTAACACACTTACTAACGCAACTTACAACAAGTTTTACGGAACAACCTACGTAATTCCAAACGGTTCAGCATTACAAGAAGTTAGTTTAAACAACGGGCCGTTACAGGCAGTTGGTTTTAACGTCGACGGCCGTGGTATTCAATTCACTAACTGGCCAGCAAGCGGCAAGTATGCTAGCATTCGTGTTCACTTGTATAATACTAACAGTTCAGCAGATGTTAACGTAACTGTAAAGACAAACAATAGCGGTGCAATGTATATTACTAGCGACATCAACGTCGACGGTTCTAATATTCCTACATTTGTGTTAGCCAAAGAAGGTGATCCTGTGGTTGTCGAAGCATGGACATACACTGGTAGCGATTCAACTCCAAAAGTCTTTTTAAGAAAAATAGGCGAATTTGTTGATGCATCCACTCTGTGATAATTTATCAGCGTTGAAAGATAGCGAGTTAGAGAATAAAATTCAAGAACTAACTCGCAAATATTTCATGACTTCAAATTATGAAGTCCAGCACCAAGTTACCATGCTGTTGGATTTGTATAAACAAGAACTAAGCCAGCGTCAAGCCAAGATGTGGCAAAATCAGTTTGAAAAACGTAATAAAGATCTTGACAAACTGATCAATGTGCAGTAAAATATAGGCTATGCGCCTAGACAAATACTCAAACCCAATTTTTAACGAACAAGACTTGTTTGATGCCTTATACAAAGGTTATCAAATATCTAACGATACTACATTTGTAGAAGAGCGCACCGCTAATATATTGGCGTTAGAACAGCAGACTAATATTAAATTTTTTGATCCTATTAATACTCCAACACTAACAGTTGAACAGTTAGATAACGCATGGCAAGAGCAATGGAAAATGCCATCAGAATATAAACTTATGGATATTGAAAATTGGATCTTGGAACAATGTCCGCCCTGGGATCCAAACTTTACTAGGGTTGAAGAAGAGTTAACTGCATTTAGAGACAGAAGTATGCTAGATTTGCTCCGCTGGCTCAAATATTTTGTAGATACAATGCGAGCCAATAACATAGTATGGGGTGTTGGTCGAGGATCTAGTGTAGCTAGCTATGTTTTATATCTAATTGGTGTTCATAAGATTGATAGCATCAAATATAATTTAGACTGGCAGGAATTCCTGAGATAAGTAATACTATAATCCAAGGAGATTAATATGGCAATGAAAGAACAACAACGACAAGTTTACCGCTCAATGCAAGGTAAAGAAGTTGATATGAGCAAACTAGCTCTGCAAAACGAAAACACTGTAGCAGTAGGTAATGTCCGTGTAAATGCACGGGGCGACGAACTAGGCGCAGGTGGCAAGATAGTTAAGAAGCGTGAAGACGTCCTTAAAGAATATTACCAAGATAATCCTACTGCTCCAAAAGAAGAAGTAGTAACTCGAAAAGCAATTATTGCACAAGATATGGATCCGGAAGGCAACGAATAATGAACGTAGTTAAAGGTAAAATAACACCCTTACACGACAAGGTAATGATTACTGATATGTATTTTGGTTCTCAAACTACCAAAAGTGGTATCTTTATTGCATCTGACGATGGTAAGAGTGAAGGTGTTAGACCTAGGTGGGGCAAAGTGTGGGCAGTTGGCCCGGAACAGCACGATGTTAAGATTGGTGACTGGATCTATGTAGAACATGGTCGATGGACTCGTGGTATAACCGTCGAGGACGAAACTGGTAACGAAGTTATCATTAGAATGGTCGATACCAAAGCAATCATGCTGGTATCGGACGACAACCCAGGTGAAGCTGGGTTTGGGATTGAAACCCATCGCGTTGAAAACAACTTTGACTTTAGTAGCCCGTCTTTCTAATTTAAAGACACTTTGAACAATAGAGCTCTTGACGAGCTCTATTTTTTTCTGTATAATAAGAAGATGAAAATAGGATTTACATGTTCAACCTTTGATTTGTTTCACGCAGGGCACATTTTAATGCTCGAAGAAGCAAAGAAAAAATGCGAGTTTTTAATTGTTGGATTACAAACAGATCCAACAACTGATCGCCCCAATACTAAAAACAAACCGATACAAGGTGTATTTGAACGCTGGGCGCAGTTGAAGGCCTGCAAGTTTGTAGATCAAATTATTCCGTATTCTACAGAAAAAGAACTGAGAGATATATTGCTTTCGTTCCAAATAGATATTAGAATATTAGGAGAGGAATACAAAGGTAAAGAATTTACCGGACACGATATTCCTATGGAATTTTATTTTAATCAACGCAGGCATAGTTTTTCAACAACAGAACTAAGACAGCGTGTAATAGACGCAGAGGCAAATAAAAAATGATGTTTTGGAAACAATCTCCTAAATTAGAAATACGATGTTATACAGGAAGTCAAGAGCTTATTGACTTATTCCCTATTACTGAGGCAAGAGCATCTTTCCCTGAGTGGATTGAGAGAATACCCCCAACTGTAAAATTAAATCCGCACCACGAGGTTGAGACACTTCGAGTATGCCCAGGACTTAATGACTTTTATAAACGAGGTATAACCTTACCCCTGTGGCAAGATCATAAAATTGCATGGGACCACGAGAAGTTAGTAACCGTTACTACACCGAGCGCACGACACAATGAAGTGTGGAACTCGCACCCCCAACATCAATACCCGGGCGGATTTAATGGGCAAGTAAACGTAAAACTAACTAGTCCGTGGTTTATTAAAACTGATAGAATGGTTCCGTTTGTAATGGTAGACCCAATATGGCATAAAGAAAACCCAATGGATTATATTATTCCTCCGGGCAATATTGAATTTAAATATCAACGTTCATCCAACGTTATTATGCTTTTACCTAAGGTTGATCAAATGCATGAAATTACATTACGAGCAGGACAGCCGATAGTTAACTTTATTCCGCTAGAAAATGTTAATATAAGCATTAAACACATTGTTATGAGTCCAGATGAGTTTAACAAACAAAAAGGTTGGCAATGGACATTTGATCGGCTATATTTAAGAACACGAAAACTACTGGAGAAAAAGAATGGAAGTTCAACCTAAGGATACAAGCAAGGGACATTTTTATGTTAGCCTTGCAAAAAGCGCAATCCGTATTGTTGCCGGCGGGTGTTTAATTACAGGTAACTTGTTAATGGCAGGTGTCTGTTTTATTATGGCAGAAGTATTGGGGATTGTTGAGGAACTAGTATGAGAAATCTAGAAATAGTAGATGCTGTAATAGCATTACACGATATTGCTAGAACTGTGGAACGAGAAGTCGGACGCGGACAATTGAGCGACGATATTCGCAACTGTGCAGATCGGTTGCATGAACTCTCGCTTTTTGACAGTAGAAATAGTATACTAACACAAAACATTATTAACAAGGCAAAAGAATGAAACAACTATGGGTAGAAAAATATCGACCAAATACTTTAGACGGCTATGTGTTTAAAGATGATCAACAAAAAGGTCAAATTGAGAACTGGATCAAAGATGGTTCAATTCCTCATTTACTGTTTAGTGGCAATGCAGGTGTAGGTAAAACTACATTAGCTAAGATCCTAATTAATAAATTGGATATTCAAGACTCCGATGTATTGTATGTGAACGGTTCTAAGGAAGGTCGTAAGGTAGAATGGATTGATAAACTAATTGGTTTCTGTTCAACTATGCCATTTGGTGAATTTAAAATAGTGCTAGTAGACGAAGCAGACTATATGAACGTTAACTCTGTGCAACCTGCGCTACGCAATTTGATGGAAGAGTATAGTTCAAGTGTTAGATTTATTTTAACTTGTAACTACCCTAACAAGATTATTCCGGCACTACACAGCCGATGCCAGCGTCTACATATTGAAAAAACTGATTTAACTGAGTTTACTGCCAGGGTCGCTACTATTCTTGTAGAAGAACAAGTTGAGTTTGACTTAGATACGCTTGACACATATGTTAAAGGCACATATCCAGACTTGCGTAAGTGCATTAACAACTTGCAAATGAATAGTCTAGATGGTAAATTAATTGTAGCAGATACTACTGACGATAGCTCGGACTATCGTGTAGAAATGGTTCGGCTGTTTAAAGATGGAAAAATTAGTGAAGCACGTAAACTAGTATGTAAGCAAGCTAGTCCAGAAGAGATGGATGATATCTATCGCTGGCTATACGATAATGTTGAAGTGTTCGGCGACGAAGCTAAACAGGATAAAGCAGTTTTGATTATCAAGCAAGGGCTAGTTGATCACACACTAGTTAGTGACCCAGAAATTAACTTGGCTGCTACTATGATTAGATTAGGAAACTTATAATGTGGTGGCCATTTAAAAAGAAAGCACCCAAGCATCAATTTTATTTTACATGTGATGAGTGGGCTATTAGAAAATACGCACCTATTCAACCTGCAAAGAATTTCTTGCCGCCGGCAATGAAGGATATGGATACATTCCTAGTGCGTAAGAAGCATATGTTAGATAGCGTTAAAACTATTAAATCATGCCCGGGAATTTTAGACTTTTGTAGTGCAGGATTCGTAATTCCGGCTTGGTGCGACATTGAAATGATACCTACACCAGACGGGCAGAGTGTTGATGTTAGATACAGTCATCCTAAGTTTAAACAAGGGTTTCATCACCCTGCCGTTCTACAAAACTTCATGAATACAAAGTTTGGCGTTAGAATGTCAGTTAAATTAGATAACCCGTGGTCAATGTGGGCGGCAGAAGATTATAGTTTAATGTATTTGCCAATGTATTACTATGATGATAAGCGTAACTGGGAAGCTATTCCAGGCTGGATCGATCACGATATCGGAGCAGTATCTAGTCCGCTTAATATTATGTTAAAGGAACCAATCCCTACATACATTAAGATGGGAGAACCTTTATTGCAGATTGTTCCTATTAAACGTGAACCCATTACAGCATATACAGGTGATCATAACGATGTTGCTAGTAAACGATATGCAGGATTGTCATATCTGCATGATATGGAGTTTAGCGGGTGGGTTAAACGAATGAGAGATAAGAAGTCCTATACCGTTGATGCACACGATACAGAACTTCCCATCAAATAACTCACTGAGATATTATTCTAAATAGGAGCACCCGCTCCTATTTTTATTGGTCTCCATAAACCGCTAACACCTCCTTCACGGCATTATGGCGTTCAATATCTCTGGCACTAAATTCAATACTATCAATGTATTTGAGTCTGCTAACGTTTTGCATGAGTCTACAAAACTCTGATAGACCATTATTATCAAGTCGATCGGCCTGATTTAAGTCACCAGTAACAACCATCTTGGAATTTTCCCCAAGTCTAGTCAGTAGCATTTTCATCTGATTTGCAGTTGCGTTCTGCATTTCGTCTGCTATAATATAAGCATTTTTAAAAGTGCGGCCACGCATATAAGCTAATGGGCTAATTTCAATTACGCCTTCTTCTAGCATCTTGGCAATGTCTTTTGCCTGATAATATTCTCCTAATACATCAAAAATTGGTCTGGTCCAGGGAGCCATCTTTTCATTAAGCGTTCCTGGCAAGAATCCTAGGTCTTCATCTACACTAACGGCGGGTCTTGTAACAATGATCTTATCGACAATACCTTCTTGAAATAGCTTGATGCCTACCTGCACTGCCAACATAGTCTTACCTGTGCCGGCTGGCCCTACTGCAAATACGATGCTTTTACTATCGTCTTGTAGTTTTTCTAGATAAGTTTGCTGCGTTGGATTACGTGCATACAGGCTGACTCGCTGCTTTTTCTGTGGAAGATACGTATCGAAATCTATCACATTCACGTTCGAAGTAAAACGTTTTTTCACTCGGTTGTTCTTACTCATTGTTGATTGTCTCCTACTTTGGGGAAAATAGAACGACTGTAGTGACCGCCCGATAACTACCGTTCGTCCTACATAGTATTTACAGGTTTACTCTAAAATCAATGTAATATAGTATAAAAACACAACGGATAAATATTGTATAGAAAAGAGCCCCTCATTATGCACGATATTTTAGATGTAATAAAAAACGTTCAAGACATTTACGAAAATAACACCAGCTTAGGCGTCTTAAAAGACTTCGAGCGTGTATTAGACGAAATGGACGTATACGTATATGCGAACTGGTTAGACGGTGAATTAGCCATAGGACCTAAGGTTGAGAGACATTGGATTAGCTGTGGTTTCTTATGGCCACGTGAAAAAATGCCTGATCCAAGTGGTGGTCGCAGACTACTAGAACTAGGCTGCAAGATTACCTACGAAGAAACTCATCTAATTGAGCCACGCCGTGTTCGTAAGCCCGACGATTTCCGACCTGGCACAAAGAAGGGAAAACTTGATCGTAACCCTATGTGGCTTGTTACTATTAGAATGCCTAAGAAACTGGCCTTCGATGTATACAAGGGATATATGGATAAAATGAAGGGTGAAAGCGAAGTTTCAGGTGCAACTAAAGAAGCTACTGACACTCCTATGGATGCAGCAGCAACTATGCAAGCAGCAGGTCCAGCAGCAGGTGGTGCAGTTCCGGCAGCGCCTGCAGGTGGTGCTCCGGCAGCTCCTTCACCAACACCGGCATAAGGATTAGACTATGGCATTGAGAGCTAACGACTTAGAAGGTCTAGTCAAAAATATTTTTGAAATAGATTCGTTTAGAAGTAAACTAGGGGACGATGAAGAAATTGTTGTCCTTAGCTTTACTGTCGATTATGCAGATCCAGCACACGATCTTGAAAATTTCTTTGAAATGGGATACGAGTTTGTGATAGATGCTGATGTTACATCGGGCGAAATGGACGACGGTAATTACAAAGTGTTTGTTGAGATTGAACGTAATCGAAAAGTTGCAGAACAAATTATGTCGCTAATTGAAGGGTTGCAAGTGTTAACCGGCATTGAGCGATTTAAGTTTAGATATCACAAGAGCTTTAAGAGCTTTGAAGCAACTGAAGAAAACTTAGAAATGATCGTTCCTAAGAACGGATCAGAATACGAAATTGCAACCAGCAGGGATAAACTAAACAACTTTACTAACTTCTTTAGCAACAGCTACTCAGACGAAGTTACAGTAAATGAAGATGTTATCAAATTTTCAAGAAGCGGTTCTACACTTATTGAATTTAAAATTATTGATAACGGAAACAAATACGAAATGTATGATCTAGTAGACGGTCCTGTATTATTAGAAAGTAAGGACATGGCCGAAGTTATGTTCTTAACTAAGATGATCGGAAACTACAACATTACTAAGATTGGAAATAAATTTATATTTGAAAACAGCAACTCAGCTGTAATATTGGAGAAACTATAATGGCAGACGGATTTGATTTTGATTTTACACAAGAAAAACTAGGAAAGATTATTCCTGGTAACCCATACTTAGATCACTGGTATGAAGCTCTATGTAAGATTTTGCCAGACTATGACATCAACACAGTTCCACGTGTTGCTGCGTTTTTAGCACAATGCGCTCATGAGTCGGGTGGGTTTAAGGCACTTAAAGAGAATTTAAACTATCGAGCAGTAACACTACGTAAGGTGTTCCCTAAGTATTTTCCAACAGACGACTTAGCAGCCGCGTATGCTCAGAAGCCAGAGATGATTGCTAACCGTGTCTACGGTGGACGTATGGGCAACGGTGATGAGCATTCAGGCGACGGTTTCCGTTACTGTGGTCGTGGACTTATTCAACTAACCGGTAAAGAAAACTATACTCGATTTGCTGAATCAATTGAAACCCCAGTTGAAGAAATTCCAGAATTTTTAGCAACATTCGAAGGCGCAATCCAATCAGCATGTTGGTTCTGGGAAACTACTAACTTAAACCAATGGGCAGACAACGGTGATATCTTAACAATGACTAAGCGTATCAACGGCGGAACTATTGGCTTAGAAGATCGCAAGCACCACTACGCACACGCAATACACGTTCTGCAAGGTTAATACCATGAGCCAACTTAATTGGATGTTCAGTCTTATTCCGGATAGTTTCCTTGTATGGGTTTACTATCTGTTACTGTTCTCTGGCATTGCTCTCTACATTGCCAGTAAGCTAATTAAGTGGATCCCTTTGATGGGACAGTATAAACTTCCTGCAGAATTAATCGGTGTTATATTGTTAGTTGTGGGCTCATACTTCTACGGTGGCTATGGAGTTGAAATGTCATGGCGCGATCGTGTTAAAGAATTAGAAGCTAAAGTTAAAGTTGCAGAAGAAAAAAGTCAACAAGTTAACACAGTTATAGAAACAAAAGTAGTTACTAAAATTAAAGTAGTTAAGGAAAATGTCTATGTCAACAGAGAAATTATCAAAGAGGTTGCGGGCAAGCAATTGGATGCTAGCTGTAGTTTGCCTAACTCTACTGTCAGCTTGCACGACAGCGCCAGTCGTAATGAAGTGGCCGGACGTGCCACAGCAACTGATGGAACCCCCAGCAAAGTTAAAGCCAGTGAGCTCCTCGACACAGTAGTTCAAAACTACGGTGCTTGCCACGAAAATGCAGCCAAGTTAGAAGCATGGCAAGAGTGGTATCGTGAACAAAAGAAGATTTTTGAGAGCGTAAAATGATACTCAGAGAGTTGTGGACTGAAAAAAAGCCTTCGGCTGCGGTCCCGGGATCTGCTATTGTAGTAGATAAGAATTATAAAGAGCCAAGTAAGCCAACTGTTAAACCAACTGTTAATCAGGCTGCAACACCCGCGCCAAAGATGGTATCTACTGCAAAAGCAGAGCCAGCGCCATTTAACCCGTTAAGTTTTAAAGACTTGTTAATTAAGATTGCAAAAGCAAAGGGATTAGTCAAGGCATCTGACCTATCTAGCTTTTTAGGCCAGTGTCAAATTGAAACAGGCAACTGGTCCAAAGCTGCCGAAAGTTTTAAGTATAGTGACCCGGTTAGAATTTACAAAGTGTTTACTAGTAACTTTCCATCTCCTAAACACGCAGAGCCATATGTCGGTAATCAAGTTGCATTGGCCAACAGAGCGTTGTCAAATAAGAACGGCAATGGTGATGAGGCTAGCGGTGACGGGTGGAAATACCGAGGTCGTGGCTTTATACACATTACTGGTAGAGAACTGTATGCACAAGCGGGTGCTTCAGTTCATCCAGAAAATCCTAGCATCTATATAAACAATCCCGAATTATTATCATCAAATCCTAAAGAAGCTGCGTTAACATCTATCTGGTATTTTAAAACAAAGGTCGGATTAGGTAAGACTTCTAAGCAGGCAACTAAGACTGTTAACCCTGCAGGACTTAAGGGTAAAGAGCGTAACCAAGCCGCACAGGCAATAAAGCAACAGTTAACTAAAAAAACTCAAAAATAAGTTAAATACAAACATAGCCTAGAAGGAGCGAACAATGGCACTAATAGATTCAGTATTAAATCTAATCAATAAACAACCAAAAGATCCGGATGCACCAAAGCCTCCAGTTGGATCTAGAAGTGAGCGTGAAGCAAAGTTAAAAGACAAAGCAGGTATGGTTATTTCCATCTTTGCATTGTTACTAGCAGTTAACTCATGGTATGGTGGCAAGTTAGGTAGCACAGTATTAAACAATACGCTAGGTGCTAACAACACATGGGCACAATATCAAGCAAAAGCAGGCCGGGGCGTTAGTTACGAGATTGCAGCTAAGACAACAAACGATCCAAAAATAAAAGCAGAGTTCATGGCAGAGAAAGAACGCATGGACAACGACAAGAAAGAAATTGCTGAAAAAGCACGTAAGATGGAAGCAGAGCGTGAAGTGGCTAAAAAATCTAGTCCGTGGATTGCATATGCCAATACAGCATATCAATTAGCAATCGTTGTGCTGTCTGCGTCTATTCTAGCAGTTAGTATGGCCATGTTCTGGGGCAGTTTTGCAGTAGCAGGCTTTGGAATACTATTGAGTCTAAACGGATTATTCCTTTGGTTCTAAAATAAATTAAATCGTCAGGAGCGAAAAATGACAGAAGAAGTTAAAAGTGAAAGTGAAAAGAAAAAAGAAGATTGGATGAATAGTAAATGGCGTCCAATGATGGGTTGGATGTATATGCTAGTCTGCACAATGGACATGGTTGTATTTCCAATATTATGGAGTTTACTACAAACTTTAACACATAGCCCTATTACACAATGGAACCCATTAACACTGCAAGGTGCTGGTTTATTTCATATCGCAATGGGTGCGGTTTTAGGTATTGCGGCATTTGGTCGCACACAAGAAAAATTAGGCGGAGCAAATAATGGCGGAGCACAAACAACTGCAACAGGATCACCGAGCGGGTTTGCAGCACCTAGCGCACCTTCAACAGGAGGCTTCGGCACAACGAGTAGTTATTCTGCACCAGTTGCGCCAGCAACTAGCGGATTCGGAGCAGCACCAAGTTGGGGAACAACTCCAGTTTCAACCCCAGCATTTGCAGCACCAAAAGCAGCACCAGTAATGGCAAGCAACGGTAAGTTAGGACCAGCACAAGACGCTGATCCAGTTCTATAAGGAAAAATAAAATGAAATTATTATTAGCATTAATCACAAGTTTGGCATTAGCTAGCACGGCATACGCCGGTGGCGAAATGAAAGAAGTTTGCAAAGACAAAACAGACAAAGCTGGAAAAGTAGTAAACGGCAAAGATGGTAAACCTGTCCAAGTTTGCAAAAAAATCAAAGTCCACAAAAAAGTGGAAGGCGAAAAGGTTCCAGAACCAGCTAAGAAAAAGTAATCAAATACTTGACAGGGTAAGCGTTAGATAGTATAATTACTATTATGACCTTACCCTATTTTTACGACTATGAATGATCTATACCAAATGCTTGGCGTTGATTCATCTGCTACGCAAGACGAAATTAAATCTGCCTATAGAAAATTGGCAATGAAACACCACCCTGACAGAATGGGTGGAGATGACACTAAATTTAAAGAGATACAGGGCGCTTATGCAACACTAAGCGATCAGCAAAAGAAAGCCGAATACGATCAAATGCGTATGGGCGGCGGACCGCAAATGCACTTTAGAACAGGCGGCCAAGGATTCCAAGACTTCAACGATATCTTCGGCGGCGGCAATCCATTTGGTCAAAGCCCTTTCGGTGACATATTTGGGCAACGGCGGGTTCATCGGAATCGAGATTTAAATATCCAATGCCAAGTTACCCTTATGGATGCGTATAACGGCAAGCAACTTGAAGCAAGTTATCAACTACCGAGCGGTAGAATGCAGACTGTAGTTATTAATGTTCCGTCAGGTATTGAACACGGGGCAACAATCAAGTATGCTGGGCTAGGCGATGATAGTCATCCTAGTTTACAGCGCGGTGACTTGAACGTTACAATTCTAGTTATGCCGGATCGAAACTATCGTCGAGAAGGTAACGATGTAATTTCTACTCTAGAAGTTAGTCCGATAGAAGCTATGATCGGTTGCAAGAAACATATTGTAACTCTAGGCGGACAAAGATTAAATATCGATGTTCGAGCAGGAGTTGAAACCGGAACTGAGTATGCTGTTAGCGGACACGGATTCAATGTAGTAAACAGTAATATGCGTGGTAGACACGTTGCTCAAATTAAAATTAAATCAACAGAAGTTTTAGATCCTGCTATTGTGGAAAAATTAAGATTAATTGACCACGAAATTAGTAGACAACAGTAAAAAGTAAGTGTATAATAGTTTAAAACTTTACAGGAAACACAATGGTTGAACCAAGTGATAATTTACAAGCGGTATTTGAAAAGGCTATTGAAACAGCCCGACAGCTCAAACACGAATACTTAACGATCGAGCATTTGCTTTTTGCCATGCTATGCGAGGAGTCATTTAGTAACTGCTTGCAAGGATACGGTAGTGACCCGGACTACATTAAAAAGAATCTAGAACACTATTTGAAAAACAAGTGTGACGAGATCACTGTTAACGAAGTAGTGGTTAAACCTAAAAAAACTCAATCAGTTGAGCGTGTGCTGAATCGTGCGTTTACACAAGTCCTATTCAACGGACGTCAACGCATTGAACCTAGCGATGTATTCCTATCAATGATCGGCGAAAAACGATCATGGGCATATTTTTATATCCAACAAGCGGGTGTCGACAAAGACAAGTTTGCCGATTACCTTAATAACTCATCAGATACACCGGAAGAAGAAGATATGCCAGATGCTGCGGGAGAAAAAGCCCTTAGAGCATTTACAAGCAACTTAAATGATGCTGTCAAGAAAGGAAAAGTAGATCCTGTTATCGGACGTGTTGAAGAACTTGAAAACATCAGTCTTGCACTAGGACGTAGGAATAAAAACAACGTTATCCTTGTAGGTGACCCAGGTGTTGGTAAGACTGCTATTGCAGAAGGCCTTGCGTTTAATATTATTAAAGGTGCAGTTCCTGATTTCTTAAAAGACTATACAGTCTATAACTTAGACATTAGTGCTATGCTTGCTGGTAGTAAATATCGTGGCGACTTTGAAGAACGCTTTAAACTTGTTATCAAGACATTGCAAAAGAAAGGCAAGACTGTCTTGTTCATTGACGAAGCACACATGATCAGCGGCGCCGGTAGTGCAAGCAACTCAGCTAACGACTTGAGTAACATGATGAAGCCTGCATTGTCTAAGGGCACAATTAAAGTCATTGCTAGCACGACATGGGAAGAATATCGCAAGCACTTCGAAAAGGATCGTGCCCTAATGCGCAGGTTCCAACGTATTACTGTTGACGAGCCAACTACAGAAGTTACACTTCAGATCCTTAAAGGCATTAAGAAGTATTACGAGCAACATCACAATGTTAAAATCAAAGACGATGCTCTAACTGCTGCCATTAAGTTGTCAGTTAAATATCAATCAGATAAGAAATTGCCAGACAAGGCAATTGACTTAATCGACTGTGCTTGCTCACGCTTTAATTTGAAATTAGCTGATGAACGAGTGATCGGCGAGCAAGAGATTCAATTTGAACTTGCTAAGATGATTCAAATCCCAGAGGAAGTTGTAGCAGAGCAAGAAAGCGAAAACATCGCAACTCTTGAAACAAAGATTCAAGAAGAAGTATACGGACAAGATGCCGCAATTACAGAAGTTGTTGATAAGATTATTGTTGCTCGTGCAGGACTAAAGCCGGCTAACAAACCAGTTGGGTCGTTTGTATTCATGGGCCCAACAGGAACAGGTAAAACTGAAACTGCTAAATCTATTGCTAAACACTTAGGTTCTAAGTTATTGCGCTTTGATATGTCAGAATATCAAGAAAAGCACAGTATCTCTAAGCTAATTGGTAGTCCTCCGGGCTATGTTGGCTTTGAAGACAATGCTGGTCAATTGATTACACAAATTCAAGAGAATCCAAACGCTGTTTTGTTGTTTGATGAAATTGAAAAGTCACATCCAGATGTAAGCACAGTATTGCTACAAATGATGGATAACGGTTTTATTACTGGCTCAAATGGTAAACAAGCAGACTGCCGTAACCTGATCCTTATTCTTACTACTAATGCTGGTGCGCAAAATGCAGAAAAGAATGCAATCGGTTTTGGTAGTCAAGAAAAAGCATATAGCGATGCAGACTTGAAGAAGTTCTTAACTCCTGAGTTCCGTAATCGCTTAGACGGCATTGTTACATTTAACAAGCTAGGTAAAGCTACTATGACTAAGATCGTTAACAAGTTTATGGATGAACTCCGTGAGCAAGTTAAAGAGAAAGCAGTTCGTATTAAGACTGACAAAGAAGCTGTTGAGTGGTTGATCGAAAAAGGATTTGATCCTAAGATGGGCGCTCGTCCACTACAACGTATTATTGACAAGGAAATTAAACGTGACCTTGCTAAGATGATGTTGTTCGGTGACCTTAAAAATGGTGGATGGTTGGCTATCACAGTTGTAGACAATAAACTACAACTTGTTGCTAAGCCTAAGACTCCGAAGATTCCGTTACTAGTATCGGACATAAAAGAACATGTTAGTCAAGAAGACTAGGAAACTGTTCCACGGAAAATACCAATACAAAGCAGTATTGGTAGTTCCAGCTGCCAGTTGGTTTAGAGGATGTAACTTGGATTACGCTCTCGAAAAGCTGGCAGCTTTTAGTTTTACAGATAAGAAAACTTTTGATAATAAATTAAAAAGTCCAGAGGATCTTGCTTATTGTGTTAAGCTAGCTAAGGCATTGGCTAAGTTAAAAAACTTTGAAATTAGAGTTGAAAGTCCGCTATTAAGCTTCTACTCTAACGACAAAGCAGACATAGACAGACTGGTTGATCTTAATAGCGATAGAGTAAAATATACTAGTGTGCCAGAGGATACTGCGTCATTAGTTGCAAATACAGTTATACTTCCTAAAATACCGTTTGATTTCCGTGTAACTATGGGCAGAACCCGTCAAAGTCACGAAAATTTTGTAGACTGGGCTAGCGGAAATAGTAAGCTAAAATTGACAAAAAGCTGCGAAGTAGCGTTAAAACGCAATCACAGCTGGGGTGGAACTTACTTTTATGTTAAGGGCGATAACAATTTGCTTATGGCTCGTATGATGTTAGGCGGCGGTATTAACAAAGTAGAAAAGATCATAAAACAATAACTGATTACACACATTGCTTACAAGATAAATACTCTAAGACATCGGCTTATTGTCAATTTATAGCGGGCACAACATGCGTATCACAGAATTAGTAGAAAACATAGGTTTAGAGCTAGGTAACAAGGATGAATTAGACTTTGATCTAGTTGACGACTTGTTATTCTATATGAATCACGATGATGATACATATCGTCGTCACACATATCCTAGCATCGTAAAATACAAGAACGCAATGGATAAGGGCGAAGAAACTGATCATTTATTGTTCGGTTCTGCCGTAACTAACGCATACAAGAAATACTGCGAAGAGTTTAAAGAAAAGCGCCTTCCAGAAAATTTGCCACGTGATGTTCTAAATAAAGTATGTCATAAACTTCATACAGATGAAGGCAATAATATTAACGACGGTGTGCATTAATGTTATTAAGAGAACTTTTTTCTGTAATGGAAGCCAAGAAGAATACCGCTGACGACATCGGTATGGAAAAATACGGGCGTCCGTTTAATCACCCGGAGCATTTGGTTTTCTTTAAAGGGGTTGAAGGCACGTTAGAAGCACTTAATCACTTTAAAGAAATTGCAGGTGAAGGTGCAGGTAAGACATCCATTCGTCGCAAATGGGACGGTAATCCTCAAGTATATTGGGGTAGAGAAACAAAAGGCGGGCCGCTAATCTTAGCAGGGCATAATCAATGGTCGCGTGGTGTGAAAGCTACAACTGCTGCGCAAGTATATGACTTCATTGCTAATCAAAGTGGTAAGCCTCCAAAGACTATAGAAGAACAACGAGCTCGTCAAGCGTTTGCACAGAACTTTTCAAACTTATATCCATTATTTGATGCAGCTACACCTAAAGACTTTGTTGGCTATGTATACGCAGATGCATTGTATGGTGTTGATCCTAGTTTAAATAAAAAGCTCGGAGACGTTAGTAAAGAATATCCAAAGGGTATATGGACATTTTGTCCTAATCCTAATAGTAACACTTGCTATCATGTCGATGCAGGTAGCGATCTAGGTGCTCAAATTGCACAAGCCAAGGTCATGGTTGTAGGTCATGCAACTTTTGAAGAGTTTGGTGCTCCGGATACAACACAACAACCGTTAGACGACTTTAGTATGTTTAACAACACTCCCGGACTAATCGTTCAAGGACCTATCTATACAGACGAAGCTCCACAAATGGACACTAGTGCAGTAGATGAAATGATTAAGTATGTTGACGAACACGGACCAGCTATAGATAATTTCTTAGATAGCTTACCAGATCCAGATAAGAACGGAATCTTTTATCCATTCTTTAACGGCATGAGCGGCTCACATGCTAGAGGCGAAGCAGACTTTAATGCAATTTCAGGACATACATTTATGGACTGGATGACTAAGAAAGGTGTTAGTCCTAAAAAACAACAACACATTGTTGATATGATTCAACAACACCCAGGCGGTTTAGATGCTATATTCTTTTTAATCAAAGGTATACGCAACATGAAGGACCAACTTGATGCTGCAATTAAACAGCAACCACGTAAGGAAATATGGGACACTAACGGAGAAGGGCACGTTCGCTATCCGCAAGGGCACCATAAGTTCGGTAAAATCAAACTTGTTCCGACTACATGGGCACCGGGAAGAAAAGAATGAAATTAAGACAACTATTTGAAAACAGAGGAAACTCAGTAGGCGTATGCTTTGGTCGATGGAACCCTCCACACAAAGGACACAAGGCTGCGTGGGAAATTGCTGCTAGCTTTGGAACATTCTACGTAGGGACAAATAAGAATACAGAAGGTCCTAATGATCCGTTGCCATACGAAGTAAAGTTAAAAGCCATGGAGACAATTTGGCCAGAGATTGCAGGGCACGTTATTCCTGAACAAAGTCTATTCACCCTAGTATCAAAGATATTTGCTAAACACGGAGAGCATACACATTTAAAAGTTGCTACTGACGAAGAATGGTTAGCAAAGTCGCTTATGCAGTATAACGGTAAAGAAGGTGCCCACGGGTATTATAAATTTGCTAGCATTGAACAAGTGCCAACTCCTCGTCTAAGTAGTGCAACTGCCCTACGTGCTGCGGTTCGTGCAGGTGATAGAGATGGATTTAGTGATGCAGCCGGTGTCGATGCTGATACTCCAATTAGGATTGGTAAAAAGACTGTTGCATTCTTTGACTTAGTTGCACACTATCTTGCCAAGCATCCAGAAAAAGTTAAAAAGGTTAAGAAAGTAGCAGAACACAAGAAAGGTGTTCGTGCAATAAAGTATACTAAGAAACCAGTTAATCCATCTGCACAACATGCCAAGGCTAAAGAAAAACTAGCACCTGTTAAACCGGGTGTTGAAAAACAAACTGACGAGTGTGCAGGTGTTGGTATTATTACAAAACAAAATTCAACAGGCGATGTTAATAAAAGCACTCCTTATAAAAACTTAAAAGCCTTTAACTTAGTTAAGGAAGGTGTAATTAATATGCAGGCGCTAGCAGCCAAAGCAAAACAGATGCTATCGCAAGGTATGTCAGAACAACAAGCAGTTGATCAGTTAGTTAAACAAGGTGTGCCTGTGAGATATGCACAACAAGCTGTGCAGGCTGCACAGATGAATGAAGCAAATGATCCATGCTGGAAAGATTACAAACAAGTTGGTATGAAAAAGAAAGGTGGCAAACAAGTTCCTAACTGTGTGCCTAAGAACGAAGCATTTTTGCAAGAACTAGAAAATGCAATGCTAGCCGAAACTGGAATGAAGAAGATTGAAAAATCGCAAAAAGCGGCTATGAAAAATGCTAGCACATTGCCATCATTAAACATGAGCACTGGCAGCGGTGGTGCATATATGAACTATCGCATGGGAATTGCATTGGCCGGTGCCCCTAACTTTCCTACAAAGATGGAAGCAGATAATTGGATCGGTGGTGACCCATTATTATCAACATATACTGAAGAAGAATTTGATATGATTAAAGCGGCTGCTAAACAAGTAGGCGCTGGGACTATACAAAACTGGTCGGGCAAGCGTAGTGAAGAAACTGCGGATGTCAATAAAACTAGCACAGTTGCAAAAATCAAACGTAACAAATACGGTGTATAATGCGACAATATAGAATTACCGCACAAGACTTAAATCAAACGTCCGACGATGATTGTTATCTTGCACCGGATGATCCCATTCACGAATTAAAAGCATTATCAGGACTAGGTGGATTAGGCGGTGAAGCTAGATTGCACGAATATCGTGCAAGTCAAGGAAGTAATGTTAGTGTTACAGGAAACGAAAATGCTCGTATTCAAAGAGAACAAAATATTAAACCAGGAACTCCCGAATGGTTCAAGTTGTGGTTTAGTTTACCATATATGACTGGGGAGAAAAAATTATGAAAGTTACAGATTTACTAGGTGAAGGATGGAATCGTCGAGATGCGTATCAACGTGATTACGATTCGAGTGTAAGCGGCATGGGCAAGCGTGATAGTTTAGCATACCGTATGGACGGGGGTGCAAACGACGAGGGATGGGATCGAGACGACGAACCTAGACAGCGTAGGACACCGGATGCAGATGTTCCACACGATGTGCATATCGACGGACGCAAGTGGAAAACATTCGGATCTCACAGTCATGCTAGCAATGTTGCTCGTAAACTACAAGCAAAAGGCAAGAAGGCTACAATACACAAATCAATTGATGAAACAGCTACCGCAGGCGGCACTAGTGCTGGCATGGTTAGCGTAGGCGCTGTGCATAAAAACCAAAGCCCTAAGATGCAAAAACCAACAGACAACGCTTTAGACGGTGATAATTTGATGACCGGCGGAAGCATTAAACGATAAATATACTAATAACGGAGTTTAACCATGCAAGACATGCAACCAGACAATTCAGCAATGCCAGTCGATAACGAAGGCGCTATGGCCAAAGCTGACTTATACAAATTAGCTAACTATAGCTTCAAGCTATTCAAACAAATCGACGGCAATGCTCAACTAGAAGGTTGGGTTCAAGCTAAGATTACCAAAGCTGCTGACTACATTGCCAGCGTATACCACTATATGGAATACGAAATGAAGTTCAGCGAATACGGTGAGCAGTTGGAAAACAGCGACATGTATTCCGAAAGCGAAAAGCGTGTAATGATGTCTAAGCTAATGGAAGCTAAAGACAAGGTTAAAGAACTCAAGAAAAAGCAAGCTGATAAAGTTGGTAAGAAGGACATGGCTGTTAAAGAAGAAAAATCTTCAACAGGTGGTGAAATTGACCGTTCAAAGAAAGGTGTTACTAAGCATACACAGAATACAAAACGATTCAGTGATGAGCCACATACTGAGCCTAAGTCAAATGCCAAATCACAAAGTGCTGCTGATAAAGCGGGTGATAAGGCTGCTGACAAAGCAGAAGAAAAAGAAGGCAAGGCTTGGGAAAAAGCACATGGTAAAGGTTCAGTAACTCGTGTTAAAGACGGCAAGAAAGTTGACGAAGGCACTACTGAAGTTCAGTATGATAAAGAAGGCAAGCGCACTGGTGTAAAGCATAAGAGCACACACAAGTATTCAGACGAGCCGCACACTGAGCCAAAGAGTCAAGCTAAGTCACGATCAGCTGCTGAAAAGGCAGGGGACAAGGCTGCAGATAAAGCTGCTGAAAAAGATAGCAAAGCATACGAAAAGAAGAACCCAGGAACAGTAAGCCGTTACAAAGATGGCAAGAAAGTTGACGAAGCTGCTAAACCAGATTTCCTAGATATGGACAAAGACGGCAACAAGAAAGAGCCAATGAAGAAGGCAGTTGCTGATAAAAAAGCAGGTCCAAAGAAAGGTGTTAATCCTTTTGCTAAGAAAAATGAAGGGCTGGCAGCAACGATTGTAAAAACTGCTGCTGGGATGGGAAAGAAGGCACCGTTGACAACAGCTGAGAAGAATGCTGCGGCCCATGCGGCTAACAAAGGCAAGAATATGCCATCTAGTGGAAATGCCGCAGACGACTACGATTATTTCACTGGTCGAGATAAGACTCTAGGCGGTGTCGCGCCAGCTGCCCAGGCGGCACCAATAAAGCCTATTAAAGAAGCTTCTAAACCAGATTTCCTAGACATGGATAAAGACGGCAACAAGAAAGAGGCGATGAAGAAAGCAGTTGCCGATAAGAAAAAGAAAGGTGTTAAAGAAGCTGTTGCTAAAGCAAAAGCCAAGATGGAAGGATCCATTCAAGGCGGAGTTTGGGTAAGCAGTCCTGATAAAGGCGTTGCTCCTCCTAATGACCCGGATGGTGGAAGTGCTCCTGCTCCTAAGAAAGCTAAGAGCCCATTTCCAAGTCGCAACGAAACTGATCCAGCTAAGAAGGCAGCTAATGCCGCAGTTAAATCAGGCACAGCTAACCCAGCAATGCCAAGCCGCTCAACTGTTAAAGAAAGTGCAGACTTAGATCGTTTAAAAACTCTTACAAAGCACTTGTTAGGATAATCTAACATGGACATGAAAAAGTTCTTACAGGCAGTAGATGGAGCGGCCTTAGCCGCTCCTGCCGTAGATTCTACTGATATAAAGAAATTTTTGTCAGTTGTTAGCGAAGCTGAAATAAATCAACCAGATCCTAAATACATAGAGTATGCACAACTAATGGCAAAGTATGATATGCTGGTCAAAGAAATGCAACCCGATAACAGCGGAGTCGAAAAAGGTGCAAGTCCAGATGCTATTGCTGAGATTGATTTTATCAAAACAAAAGCCGAACAACTAGCGGGGCCTAACTTACAAGCGTGGGAACAAGCAAGACAAAAAGAAAATGCCGATTCGATGGCGCGGGCACAGGCAAAGGGACCAGCATTGGCAGCGCAGTTTTTAGAAGATACTAGTATGAACAAATTACTTTTAATTGTTACAGAAGGTAAAGGTCCTGGTAATAAATTAACCAGTGCAGAAACAATGGTGTATATGAATACTCCTAAACTTGAGCCGGTTGTAATCAAAGAAGGCCCTAGCATTAGAACATACTTGCAACTAGTTGAAGCAGAACAAGTTTCTAAAGAAGATGTGTTAAGAGCAGACTTAGAAGCAATGCTAAACGAAGTTAAAGAAGAACCAGCAAAGCCACGTAACTTCGTAGCTAAGAATGCTAAGATGGGCGGCGCTGGCGCACACAAAGATAAAAAGAAAGCCGAGAAACAGGGCGATGCTAAACACAAAGCTAAGTCTATTCCGATGGATGAGAGCGAAATTGAAGAACGTTCAGTTAGTCAAGCACAGGCGCACATAATGGCTGCGGCTGCTCATAATCCAGAGTTTGCTAAAAAAGCAAAGATTAAACAATCAGTTGCTAAAGAATTTAATCGTGCTGACAAAGGTAAAAATGTTAAGAGTTTGCCACAGCGTGTAGTTAAAAAAGAAACATACGATGAAGGCGACGAGTAATGGATGAATTAAAACAAGCATTGAAAGTAGCACACGCTACTAATATTGCCTTTTATATGAAGGCACATAACTTTCATTTTAATGTAGAAGGTCCGTTATTTCCACAATTACATCAAGGGTTGTTTACCACAATCTACGAAGATGTATATGGTGCTGTAGATTTGTTTGGTGAAGAAATCCGTGCGTTAGGTTCTTATACACCCATGAGTCCGGCACGTATTGCAGAATTATCAATCCTCGATGAACCACAAATCCCAATGCCAGCAATGGAAATGATTCGTGTTCTTGCCGAAGATAATACCGTTATTATAGAAATGCTTAACAAAGTATTTGAAATTGCATCAGCTAACAACGAACAAGGTTTAGTAGACTTTATTGCTGGCAGATTAGACTCACACAAAAAACATGCATGGATGCTCCGTGCAACTAGTAAACCTGGATAAAACATGGACTTTAGAAAACTACTATCACAAATTACGCTCCTAGAAGCAATTACTATGGCAGATATTCGTGCTGCTGTTGGGCAGGAAACTGACGAGCAAAAACGTGCTGCTATTTTAAATGATATAGCATGGAAAAATAATCTACCTGGTTTATATGATCCAGTTAGCGGATACTTTGTAGCAAAACAAAGTATGCCATCGGGTGAAGGCGGCGGGCGTTACAATATCGCAGCAACTGCTAGAGAATCAGACACACAAGCATTAGCTAAAATGGGACTAGTTCCACAGACTGCAAAAACTACCGCACTAGGTGGATTAGTAGGAACAGGTAGTTTGTTTGGTAGTAGTTCAGACAACGCCAAGGCTGCACAGTCAGTTAAGGATACAAGTAATAAGTTTAACGCCGATGCAACTAGTAAAGATGTAAACGGTAAAAATGTTGCTAAACTAAATGATTTAGTTGCTAAACTCACTGGCAACCCAACTGCTAGTGATAAAATTGGTGCGGATGCGGATGCGTATAATGCAGCTAAGGCGGGCACAGTCCAGCAAGGTGCACAGAAAGTTCAACAAGGTGCACAGAAAGCTGCACCTAAATTACCTGATAGTGCAAGGCCTTGGGACTCACAGGTTAAAGAATCTCTACAACGTAAGATGTCTAGTTTACTAAACGAAGAGTTTGGCATCGGAGAGCGTGTAGTTGGTGGAGAAGAAACTCCACCTGGAATCAATCGATTAACTGGCAAACCAAATGAGCCGCAAGCTGCGCCAATGGCCGCAGAACCTGCACCAGCAGTTGTTCCATTAGGTAAGCGTTTTGATCCAAGATTTAAAAACGGGCCAGAGCCGTATACTATTGATATTGGCGGTGTTGTATATAAATTTGCAGGCCGTGACAAGGCTGCTCCGGGCGGTGGTGAAGTTATTAAAGTTCCAGCAGCAGTTATTGGAATTCGCGGACTAGGTGCCGTTAGCGTCGAACTAGGCAAAGACGGGTTATACTACCCTGCACCACAACAAGAATCAGTAGCAGAATCAATGAGCGCATTGCGTGATTTACTATCGCAGCTAGACGAAGGCCCAGTTGGCCGATACTTAGGCAAAGAAGGCGACAAGATGATTGCTAACCAAACTGGAAAGCAATTATCCACTACTGCCGGTAAGAGTATCGACGATGTAATCGATGTCGAAGCAAGATGGATCACTGATCCAAGTATGAAAGAAAAATTAAAACAGTGGATGGCTGCTAACCCCGGCAAGACTGTTGGCGCTGGTGTTGCTGCACTAGGACTAGGTGCAGCCGGATTAGATGGAAGTGGCCGTAAAACTACTGCAACCGATCCAAGAGTTGCTGCGGGTGGGAAAGAACCTCCTGCACCTAGCAAATCTGATTGGACTACTTCTCCGCCTGCACAAGGTGCTCAACCCGCTGCTACAGCTAGTCCGGCTGCTAGAGCGATGGATTCAGGAAAGCCAAGTGCTGCTCCGGCTGCAGGTGGAACTGGCTGGAAACAAATCTATGACATGAACAAAGATGTTATTGGTTCAAACCCAAATATTATTAAACCCGGCCAACAATTAAAAATGCCAGACGGTTCAACATATACTGTTAAACCAGGCGACAATTTGAGTAGAATTGCAAAAGGCGCTGGTGCTGCTAAACCAGATGAAAAGAAATCTGATGAAAAGAAATCGGATACGCCAATTACTCCTACAGGTCCAACTCCTGAGCAAGCTGAAATTATTAAACAGATTCAAGCTACTATGATGGACTTACAAGGTAATGATGATGATCCGGTTATTTCTAAAGCACTGAGCAATGCCCAACGTGCAATTGATAGCGTAGGCAACGCATCTGGGGCTAAAGATGTTAATGCTGGATCACAACAGGATCAAATGTTAGCACAACAAAACGCAGGTATGTAATAAAAATGGCAGATTTATTCTGCCATTTTCACGACTAAAATTTCTAAGAGCTTGCTATTATTCAATAACTATTGTATAATGTTATATCAAAGGAGATACTTATGTCTGGACGTAGTTATGGAGCCGAAGAAAAGGCTAAATTGGAAAGATTGATCAGTGAAGGCTCAACAGTCCTTCGCGAAATTGAAGATCTATCAGAAGGCTTAAAAGAAACAGTTAAAGCAGTTGCTGAAGAATTGCAGGTTAAGCCAAGTGTTATTAATCGTGCTATTAAAATTGCGCATAAAGGTGATTGGTCATCACACAACGAAGACTGGGCAGAGATTGAAGCAATTCTTGACATTACTAAACGTATCTAATGAATGATTTTCTAAGACCTACATTAGATTGGATACAGGATGACTTTAAATCTAATAGAATTCGCTTTGTTATTGAGTTGCTTGCTTGGGCTATTAGTATTGGTTGCAGTATTACTATGGCGCTCACGGTCCCCACTCCTCCGCTTCTTACTCTTTATCCTATTTGGATTCTTGGCTGTGCTATGTATGCTTGGGCTAGTTGGACTAGGAAATCTTTTGGTATGTTGGCTAACTATATACTGTTAACCACTATTGATAGCGTTGGTCTAATTAGAATGCTAATTAATTAAATATAGTTAGAAGGTAGGCGTGGCCACAATCCGCACAGTTGGTATTTGCAAGCCATAAATTGCATAGGAGAAAAATATGAGTTATGTAGACGCTTGGTTCAAGCGAGATGACGACATCATCAAAATTGTTGAACGCAACAAGAAAGGTGAACGTGAATTTAGGGATATTCCTGTAAAGCACACGTTTTACTATAAAGATGCAAAGGGCAAGCATCAATCAATTTACGGAGATCCACTTAGCAGGATTGTCTGTAAGAACACTAAAGAATTACGCAGAGAACAAGCTATCAATTCAGGTAAGCAATTATTTGAAGCAGATATTAATCCAATCTTTGTATGCTTGTCAGAAAACTATCTTAATCAAGATGCCCCAAAGCTCAATATAGCATTCTGGGATATTGAGGTGGACTTTGATCCAGAACGTGGCTATGCAAGTCCAGATGATGCATTCATGCCAATTACTGCTATCGCTGTTCACCTACAATGGTTAGATACTCTAGTATGTTTAGCAGTTCCGCCAAAGACTATGACTATGGCAGAAGCAACGGAAGCGGTTGCCGAATTCCCTAATACATATTTGTTTGAAAAAGAAGCAGACATGTTAGACATGTTCTTAGACCTAATTCAAGATGCAGATATTTTAAGTGGTTGGAACAGCGAAGGCTTCGATATGCCTTACACCGTTAACCGCATTACTAAAGCTCTAAGTAAAGAAGATACTCGCAGACTGTGTTTGTTTGATCAATTCCCTAAACGTAGAGAATACGAGAAGTTTGGACGTGATTCGGTTACGTATGACCTAGTAGGTCGTGTGCATTTGGATAGTCTCGAACTGTATCGCAAATACACATATGAAGAACGACATAGTTATCGATTAGACGCTATTGCAGAATACGAGCTAGACGAACGTAAAACTCCGTATGAAGGTTCATTGGATCAACTTTATAATCATGACTTTAAAAAGTTTATTGAATATAACAGACAAGACACGGCACTTCTAGACAAGTTAGACAAGAAGTTAAAGTTTATCGATCTTGCTAACACACTAGCGCACGAATGCACGGTATTGCTACAAACTACAATGGGCGCGGTAGCTGTAACTGAGCAGGCTATCATTAATGAAGCACATCGTAGAGGATATCAAGTTCCGAATCGTCCTAAGATGGATGATCGCGAAGCTAGTCAGGCAGCTGGTGCGTATGTAGCATACCCTAAAGAAGGCATTCATGACTGGATCGGTTCGTTAGACATTAACTCACTGTATCCGTCAGCCATTAGAGCACTTAACATGGGTCCGGAAACTATTATTGGTCAATTGCGACCAACAATGACAGACGAATATATCCAGGCACATCTTGCTAAAGGTAAATCGTTTGCGGCCGCTTGGGAAGGCATGTTTGGATCATTAGAGTATACTGCTGTCATGAATGAAGAGATTGGAACAGAGATTGCAATCGATTGGCAAGACGGATCTAGTGATAATCTAAGTGCAGCCGAAGTATACAAACT